>Ga0257122_1000207_pt1 | contig 61073 bp, 50 predicted proteins | sample SI106_120metaG_FD_190146 | JGI IMG/M metagenome (GOLD analysis project Ga0257122, IMG submission 190146) | Marine microbial communities from Saanich Inlet, British Columbia, Canada - SI106_120 | ecosystem: Environmental > Aquatic > Marine > Inlet | place: Canada: British Columbia | collected... | reverse complement strand
GACCGGCGCAGGAAGGTGACGTTCATCCATGCGGCTGTGTGCGGCATCTAGGGCCCGAAGCACTTCGATACCGATAGCGGTCACAATCGGCCAAGGCGCAAAAAGGCCCGCCATGCGAAATGATTCAACGAAATGACCGAGGTCGAGCCCGTCGACCCATTCCATCACCAAATAATAGCGGTCGTTTCTGTCTCGGCCGAAATCTAGGATTTGAACGATGTTGGGATGCTGGAGTTGGGATCCAACACGCGCTTCCTCGATGAACATCTGCACGAATTCATCGTTTGCCGTGAGTTGCGGCAAAATACGCTTCAAGGCGACGGTACGCGAAAAGCCAGCCGCCCCCCGCATCATGGCACGCCACACCACCGCCATTCCGCCCGCACCTGCGCGGTAGAGCAATTCATATTTGTCGGCGATCACAACGCCTTTTTGATCTTTGGCTACCACCACCCTCAACTTTACCGCAGGGCCAGTTGAATACAAGCATCGCTGAAGCCGAACGAGTCAATATTGCCTCGACGCGCGAGGCCCCTTAGACACAAATACGAGCCCCATCCAATATGGCTCATCATTACAACACCTTACCGGGGCCGTTGGCTGGCATGTCCGATGCATTATTGGACAACGAGAAAAGGAGACAGCAATGAAACGGATCGCATTCAGCACGGCCTTACTCCTCACGGTACTTTCATCCGCGGAACAGCGGGCGGCGGCTTCAACCCCATCGCCCTCGGTCAAACGCTTGGTCTTCGCGCGTGGCCTGGTGGACCGCAGCCCGCAAGGTGCACTGCCCAGCGAATTGATGGGGCAGGACGCCAAGCTTTGCCTCACGGATAATCGCGATGCGCTTTGCCCCGATGTGGCGGGCCCCGTGACGATCGATGGACGCCGGCTATACGGCTATTTGGAGTTGGCCGACACCCCCATCCGGCAGAAGCTGCGGGTTATTTGGCAGAAGAACGGTAAAACGTACGCCAACTATTCGCTAGCGGTACGCAAAAGCAAGCGCTGGCGAACCTGGTCGTACATCACGTTGAAACCCAACATGCGCGGTATCTGGAAGGTTTCCGTCGTTGACCAAAAGGGAAAGACCCTGGCCGAACGCAAAGTTCTCGTTGCCGATTATTAGGGCGCACCTTTTGTAGTGTGGTGTAGAGCCGGCGATTGCAGTATGAAAGACAAATGCAGCAGCACGATGAAGGCGTCGTAAAATTCTTCGCCAACCATAAGAGGCAAAACTTGGCTGACCGTGAAGTCGGCGCATTACTTTGTAGCCTTACCGCCTGGCGCGAAGTGATGGCCAAGCTTCAACTGGTGGGGCAGGAAATCTCGCGCTACGGCGGCGCGGGTTACGGCAACGTCAGCGGGCGAATTGGCGCGCCCTCTTCTCCGCGCGCGCGACGTCCCTTTCTGATCACCGGCACGCAAACCGGCGGCCTCGCGTGTATCGGCGCCGATCATTTCTGTATGGTGAACGCGTATGATTATCGTGAAAATCGAGTGGAAAGCGTGGGGCCCGTCGAGCCGTCATCGGAGTCGATGACCCACGGGGCGATCTATGACCTGACGCCAACGATTCGTTTCGTTTTTCACGGCCATTCGCCCACACTATGGCAGCGCGCCAAGGAACTACGGCTTCCCACCACCGATCCCAGCGTCCCCTACGGCACGCCTGAAATGGCTCGAGAAGTACAGCGCCTGTATCGCGAAAGCGCACTTCCCGAAATTCAAATACTCGCGATGGGCGGGCATGAAGACGGCATTATCGTTTTTGGCCGCAGTGCCGCCGAAGCGGGACAGGTCATGATCACTCAACTCGCTCGTGCCTACGAACAGCAATGCCGTACCGGAAAGACCTGCTTCGTCTGGTAACGCTAGAGGGGTTTTCGCAGATTGCCTAGTTCTACGTAGGCGCCGTCGTTCATGACGACGAAGGGGTGTTGTTTGAATTTCAGGCCGCCTCGACCGTCATGCTGAACGGTTTCCACTTTGCCCATTCCAAAACCCATGGGTCCTCGGGAATAATAGTGGGCGCGCAGGCGGTAGGGGAAGGCCTTGGGTTTGCCGTAGATGGTGAAGCATTCGGGGCCATAGCCATTGGTGATATCTTCGTAAAGTTCGCCGCCTGACGGGAGCTTCTTGGAACTATAATAGGCGTGACCTTTCTTTCCGTCGTGAATGTGGAAATCTACATCGTTGGCGTCGGTTTCCCAGGTGAGAATGAAACGCAGGGAACGGCGCTTGGCCAACCTGGCGTTGAATTTCTTCAGCCTGTTGAGGATCTCACCCTTGCTATTGGGGTGCTGCTTGAGCCAGGCCGCACCGACGATGCCGAGATCTTCTTGGAGGATCCGAACCGCACCACGGAAACGTCCCGATGGATAGCGGCGCTTGAGACCGTTTTCCAACGCAACAAAAGCCTTAGCCGGTTGCCCAACTCGAATGAGAGCGTAGGCCAGCAAACGATGGCTCGCAGGATGGTCTGGGCGCTGCTTGGCCGCTTCGGCATAGGTATCCGCTGCCAAATCCTGAGCGACACCTCCGAGCGAATCGAGAAATTCCCCGGCAAAGCGGCGCATGTCGGCACGCGATGGGTAGAAGTCGATGATCGAACCGATCACCCGCGCTGCAAGCAGGTAACGCTTCTGTGCCCTCAGCGCGTAAGCCAACGCCACGAGTGCCATCACGTCACCGGGCTTTTCCACCTGCCAAGCGAATGCCTGCTCGAGAGCGGCATTCTTTTTGCCCTTCTTGAGCAGTGACATAATCTTGGCCATGGGGCCGGCGAAAGACGAGCTGCGTTTTTGTTTCGTATTCTGCTGCCGCGGTGCAGGCGGCGGACGACGCACGGGACGTGGGCGTGGACGAGGGCGAATCCGATTGGGACGCCTCGTTTCCGTACGTGGCGCGCGCCGCGCCGCAACCGATTTGGCTGGACTCGGGCGTCGTTCAACTTCCCTATCCGCATCGCCCCGCCCCCCAAGACGTCCCGTAGCTGAGCCCGCTGGCGCACCACGCGCACCGCCGAAGGCGTCTCTAAGTTGTGGCGCGGCCGACCTTCCGGATGCCCGTCGACTCTTCTTCATGAACCGGCCTTCGCCCGGTGCGTCACTCTTCGTTTCGGGGGCTGCGACGCCATCGTTAACCCGCTCGTCTTTTCCATTGCGCCTCGTTCGGCGCCTATCCCTGCGTCGGGGAGGCCGACGAACAATATTCGGCCGCGGCTGAAACGCCGGTGCTTTGCGCGATAGCAATTCCACCCCCGTCGGGCCGACGGTGAGAATATCGACGAGTGCTGTCCTCGCGATGCCGAACCGGCGATAGTCGGATTCTCTTTCCAATACCAATAACGCCGTGAAATCGCTGAGCACGCGGTGCTTCGTGGAAAGTGCGATGATCTGCTTTTTGAAGGCATCTCGAAGATCAACATCGGCAGCGCTCATGACATCGCGTTTATGCATCAAACGTGCGATTCGCGCCTTGACCCACGCGCGCTGTAACAGCGGTCGCTTAACCTCACGGGTAGCGACGGAGAGTTCCTGGGTGATGGGGCCAGAAAGGCGCACCTTCAACGGACGCTTTGCTGGGGAACTATCGTTTAGCTCGGCGTAGATCAGCGCCTGATCTCCCGGCTGCATCCCGTCGAGTTTGCTAGGCCAAACCCATTTCGCCCCCTCTACAGCAACCTCAATGCCGGATAGCGTCTTCTGCGTGAGTCGCTGAACAACATCGGCAGCGCCGGCCTGCCCGTCTACGAGCGCGCCATCGTTTGGTAGCACCCCTCGAGTTAGGGAGGCCAGCTTCGGTTCGTCCCGTATACCGCCAACCATGACCGCGTCCGCTCGCTTGAATTCCTTCTTTAAGGCGGTCATGGCCCCTTTGAGCGCATCGACGGAGGTTCGTCCTGCCGTCATGACACCGTCACCGATGATGATTAGGCGATCGTATCCGCTGCTGTTGGCGGCCCAGCCTAAAGCACTATGTAGATCCGAGGCCCCCAAGGCGCGTCGCGCCAGAATCTCCTGCATTTGGTTCTCACCAAAACCGCCAACCGTGCCCGCATGAATGGGAGTGACCACCTGATCGTAGCAGGCCACCTTCAAGGGTAGGTCCCCCCCGTAAGTATTGCTCAGCCCGGCAACCAATTCACCGAGCAGGGCGATTTGCTGAGCGAAGCCCGCCGCACGAGACGCGCTGGTATCGACGAGAATCAATGCGCCTTTGGCTTCAGCCTTCGTCACCGAGAACTGGGGGGTGATTCGCATGACGGCAAGCTTGCCCTTGCGCAGGCCCTGGCCCATGCCTTCGAGGGAGACCTCGAAGTCGCGATCGGGTTTATAGTTTTCTTTTTTTACCCTCACCCATTCGTAGCTTTCACCCGCACCGCCCAAATTGGAACGCGCTTGTCCGCTGCGTTTGCCGACCATGGTGTTGATCTGCAGTTTATCCATTTGCGGCAGACCGAGAAGAGGAAGACGATAAGGTGCGTCGCCCTGCTTCAGGTCTTGCGAATAGGAAACTTTCAATTCCTTTACGCCACGCGCAGGAATCGGAAAGACCCGGGCACGAAACTGATTGCCGGCCTTCTTTTCCAAAAGCGCGGGGTCTTGTTTACGATGCAGGAAATCTTCATAGGCACGACGGGCTGCCTGACGCTCTACCACTTCGGCTTCTTGCCAGCCGCGGGGAAGGCGCATCGCGAAACGACTGATGGCCGCCCCCTTGGGGAGCGTGATCGAAAAGCGTCCTTCGATCACCCGATCTTGAGGATTTTCAAACGTGAGATGTAATTCTGTAAATGCGATGGGGCCTTCCACCACAGCGCGTGCATTCAGGGAGAGCATCTTCAAGCCGGTTCCATCGCTGGCTGTAAGCGAGATGGGGGCTTCGGTGTCCTCTTTCTTTGTTGGGTAGCTCAAAGCCAGCTTGCGTAGCTTGGCCGATTTTAGTTGGCCAAATGAAGAAAGACCAGCCGCTACGGGCTTGCCCAGCTGAGCAAAGGCCTTCTCCAACTCCGGCGCAATGGGCGGGCTCGGCGTATTGCGGCGCGGGGGTGGAGGCGGTGGCGGTGGAGGCGGTGGGGGAGGACGCAGAGCTTTGCCCTGGCTATCTTCCGCTTCGTCCCCTGTCTCGGCATCACCCTTTTTATCTAGCGGTACCTTGCAAGAAAACTGGCCCGCTATGGCCACCATCAACAACGCTGAATAGAACCTTCGCATTTCAACCTCCGCCCGTTGGCAACACAATTGAGCGACACGCAGTTCAGCTGCCTACTCACCGGTTCCTATAGACACCGACAGAGCCAAAAAGTTTTGTACTCGGTCGGTTAATAATCGGTGTTGAGCTTTGTTCTGTGTAATTTCAGCTATTATCGGGCCATGGGCGGGGGAAGGTCAATACGCGACTAGCTATGTACGCGAACGAAATCGTCACCACGTTCGATGATTTCGGCTTCCTGGTGGGAGAGTTCTTCGAGCCGAAGCTTCACTTCATCAGCAGGTCGAAAGAGTTGTGCGAAACGGATATAGGTGGCGTAGTGGCTGGCCTCGCTTTCAAAGAGGCTGCCATAAAATTCCGCCAGGCCTTTATCATTGAGGTGGTCTCGTAGTACGGAAAAACGTTCGCAAGACCGCGCTTCGATCAGAGCAGCGACCAGACAGCGGTCGACCATTCGCAGGGGATCTTGCTTTCGAACACATTCAGCCAAACGTTTGCCGTAGCTACTCGGCTGTAGCCGACGAAATACGATGCCCCGCTGCTTGAGAATTTCAAGCACTGCCTCGAAATGCTCCAACTCCTCCCGCGCCATGGTGGAAAGCGGAACAACGAGTTCGACATTGTCGACCTGAGCGAAAATCAGATTCATCGCAGTACCGGCTGCTTTCTTCTCGCAATGTGCATGGTCGATCAGGAAATCGTCGAGATTCGCCTCGACCTCCCTCACCCAAGAAACCGGCGTTGTGCTCTTTAATCCCAACATTGTACTAGGGCTCAATGGTGATGGTATAGGCCGCGCCGCTATGGGCTCCGCCGATCTTTTCGACCGACATGAATACAGCGCCACTATCGTCGGTTGCCGACAAAATCGTACACCCCGTATTGGGCTGAAGGGTCATCGTCTCGCCTCCATCGACGTAGTCTTCCACTACGGCCAATTTCTTGTTGGCATCACAAAGGTAGTAGGCCTTCACGCGAAACTCCGAACTAGCGGGAAAAGCCGAGAAGTTGAAGGTCACCTTCGCTTCTACCTGACAAAACGCTTTATCGTCGATTTCCAACGTGAACCAATCCGCACGCCCCTTCTTGCGGCTTTCGGGTGCTTCGTCGTGAGCGCCATCGTCTGAGGGCATCTTCGCGGTTGTGCTCTGCAAATCATCGCAGTCTTCTACCGCGGCGATCAATCGCGCATCTTGGCTCACTTCGTGGATGGGAATATCATCTTGAATCTCGCATCCGTCATCGATATCTCCGTTGACGTCGTAGAATTCACCCTTGCAGCTAAAGCCACATTCCCCATTGTCGCAAACTCTTTCGCCTCCGGTATTGTCGATGCCCGGACAAGGCTCATCACAATTTTTGCAATGGTCGACCGAGCCGAGAGCGCAGGGTGCGCCGTCGATGGTGAAGTCGCCCAAGCTGGGATAGATATCACCGGTCACCGGTGGCAGATCGATGGTCGAATCCGCATTCGGAAGTGCGCCACTATCCGGCGGAAGCAAATCGATCACATCAACACCGCCGCAGGCCGAAAGCCCGAGGGTTAGAAGTAAAAGGACTACGAGATTGTGAAACTTCTTCATGGGATTCAAATTATGAAACGTCCGTTGGGTTCAGGCCAGTATTGACGTGCGGCCTGGCATCAGTACCTTGCAAAAAAAAGGCCAGCAGCCAGCATAGCTGACCACCGGCCCATAATCCCCTCCCCGTTTACACTTTGGCAACGAAGCACTGAATGCTTCTATGGATATCGATCGGCGGACAGGGGTAGAAGTTTAGGTGGGCCGGCTACATTTCTCGCTATGGCGCGGGTTGATCCGGCGGCTGCAGTTGCTTATCCTCCTGTAATTACAGCGCATATATGAATTCCGGTCGCCGGCTGCTCGCGGGTGAAGGCGGTGGCCTAGCTCTGTCTTTGGTGACGGTGGATGTGGCTCGGGGTATTGCGGCCAAGCTCGCTCGGCAGGACCAGAACATCGAAGCCCGTCGGGCTGGGGGCCGGCTGTCCGATTGCCCGATCGCCCGATCGGTTAGATCAAGAAGATCCGCCGGCTATCCGCTCGGCCACCCCCAATGTGTAGAGGTGATCCGGTAATTTTCTTGGGATTCTCGGTTTTCGGTTTTCGGTTTTCGGTTTTCGGTTTTCGGTTTTCGGTTTTCGGTTTTCGGTTTTCGGTCTTCGGTCTTCGGTTCTGGGGGTACGGGGTACGGACAGGACATGGGTTACACATTGCTGCCGGTTCTCGGTCCAACAAACACGCTCACGCCGCCAAAGCAACCTTCTCCTCCACTCTTTCGCTCCCCTTCACCTCAACCGTTTCGTTTGAAAGACAACGCGCGATCAACGAGTCGCGGAGTTCTGCTCGGCTGGCCAACCACGCGCAGGCGGCGCTCCTGCCTTGGCCTAGTTTTTCGTCGCCCATGGAAAACCACGCGCCTGATTTTTTGATGATGCCTTTTTCTACGGCACTATCCAAAAGCTCGCCCTCTCGGTTTACGCCCTTGCCGAAGATGATTTCGAATTCTGCCTGACGAAAGGGGGGTGCGAGTTTATTCTTCACCACTTTGACGCGGGTGCGGTTGCCCACTTGCTCGTCGCCATCCTTGATTCCTGCGATGCGCCGGATATCCAAGCGCTGACTGGCGTAGAATTTTAGGGCATTGCCGCCAGATGTTGTCTGATTGCTGCCGTACGTGACGCCTATCTTCTGTCTGATCTGATTGATGAAGACCAGCGTGGCACCGAAGCGATGTGCAGACCCCGTGAGCTTACGCATGGCCTGGCTCATCAACCGCGCCTGTAGGCCGAGGTGCATATCCCCCATTTGGCCCTCAAGCTCGGCGCGTGGGACGAGGGCCGCCACCGAATCGACAACGATCATGCGAACGGCGCCCGAGCACATCAACTGGTCGGCGACCTCCAAAGCCTGCTCTCCATGATCGGGCTGGCTCACGAGAAGGTCGCCGATTTGCACACCGAGATTGGCGGCATAGCCGATGTCCAACGCATGTTCAGCGTCGATGAAGGCGCAGATATGACCCTTCTTTTGCACTTCGGCAATACTGTGCAACGCAAGCGTTGTCTTGCCCGACGATTCGGGACCATAGATTTCCACCAATCGTCCGCGGGGCAAACCACCGATGCCGAGAGCCTGGTCCACCATCAGCGAACCGGTAGAGATCGACTCGATCGGCTCCGCCACACCATCGCCGAGCCGCATGATCGTGCCTTTACCGAATTGCTTTTCAATCCCGGCAACGGCGTCGCGAACCATCTTGATTTTATCTACTAGCTTTCCCATTACCTACTCCTTTGAAATAGCGTTTCATGCCCCTTAGAAAGCCCAACGTGCCTGTTGCATCGATAGGGCTAGGAAAATATCGTCCTCTCTAACCTCTTCCTCCTGCGCCAGATCGGCGATCGTTCTCGCCACTTGAAAGCTGCGATGCAGCGCCCGGCTGCTGAGCTGGTGTCGGTCGGAAAACTCCTTGATCAGCTTCTTCGTAGCGGCGCGCAGACGGATGAACTTTTTCATCTGCCGACCTTCCATTTGCGCGTTGCAGGAAATGCCAGTGCCCTCGAAACGCTTGCGTTGAGATTCGCGCGCACGAACAACCCGCGCCTTAATCTCCGCTGAACTTTCCGCGACATCACCGTCGAGCAACCGTTCCGTGTCGACGGGTTCCACCTGAACGAAGATATCGAAACGGTCCAACATGGGACCCGAGATCCGCCCGCGATAACGGCGCGCATGCATATCCCCACAGATACAGGTTCGTATTTCCGAACCACGATAACCACAGGGACACGGATTCATCGCCGCCACCACCATGGACCGCGTGGGAAACGAAAGCGCTTCTTTCGCCCGTACAACGATGATATGCCCATCCTCTAGAGGTTGCCGTAAACTCTCCAACGCCGGTTTTTGGAATTCTGGAAGTTCGTCGAGAAAAAGGACACCGTTGTGCGCCAAACTGAGTTCGCCGGGGCGCGGTGAAGACCCACCGCCGATAAGACCGGCCGGGCTACACGTATGGTGCGGCGCGCGAAATGGCGGCGAGGTCAGCAAGCCATAGCCATTCAACGTTCCCGCAGCGCTGTGGACCTTTGTGGACTCGATGGCTTCGGTGCGACTGAGGGCGGGTAGGATCGAAGGGATGCGCTGCGCGATCATCGTTTTACCCGACCCCGGCGAACCGATCATCATCAAGTTATGGCCGCCCGCTGCAGCCACCTCCGCCCCCCGACGGGCCGCCGGCTGTCCGATGACCTCGGAAAAATCTCGGCTAAACTTGGGCAAGCCGTTCGACTTGCTTGAACCACCCAGGCGATAGACGCGACCGCTTCCCCCCTTTCCCTCCAATACCTCAATTGCGGCCACCAACGATTCGACCCCAAAGACTTCAATGTCTTCGACCAAAGCGGCTTCGGCAGCATTGCTTCGGGGCACAACGATTCCCGAAAGGCCAGCGCGTTTGGCAGCCTCAGCTAGCGCGAGTGTGCCGCGAATCGCCCGCGTATTGCCGTCTAGGGCGAGTTCTCCAACGTAGAGCAAGTCGACGCGAACGGCCTTCGCCATGCCCTTACTTGCCACGGCCGCTAGCGCGATAGGCAAATCAAAACCCGAACCTTCTTTGCGCAGATTTGCGGGTGCGAGGTTGACGGTAGTCCGCGCGGATTTGAAATCGAATCCGTTATTGCCTAAGGCTGAGCGTACGCGAACACCCCCTTCGCGCACGGCGTTGTTGCCCAGCCCTACGAGATTGAACGCGGGGAGACCGGTCGAAACATCGACTTCTGTGTCGACGATAACGCCTTCGATACCCACAAGCGTCGCTGATTTGAGGGAACAGAGCATATGGCCCTGCAAAGCAGAACTTGGGCCAAATCGATGCGCTAGGAATTAGGGGGAGATCGAGGCGGCGGTGCAACGGGGAGGACTTTATCCGGACCGGACAAGCCGGTATGCGGCTCGGTTCTCGGTTCTCGGGAATCGGAGTTGGGTTATCGGCGATCGGAAATCGGAAATCGGGAATCGGGAATCGGCCGTCGGCTATCGGCTATCGGCTATCGGCTATCGGCTATCGGCTATCGGCTATCGGCCGTCGGCTATCGGCCGTCGGCTATCGGCCGTCGGCTATCGGGCTCGCGCGGAGAGAGTTAGCGACAGTAGCCTTTGGCCGCTCCGTTCTTCACGAAAACGCGGCCACGGTTGACGCAATTGTAGCATTTACGTCGTTTGTGGCGGCGGCCGATTCGAAGATTGCAGTCTGCGAGGGTTCGCATTTGCCAGCCTACAACCGCCGGGACACGTGGCATCGTGCAGATGCCCACCGAATGGGTATCGAAAACGCCGCCCCTCGAGACACAACGGTGACAGTTTCGTCGCTTGCCTTGCACGCCAATACGGTTGCAGGCGCCTTGTGTGCTGATCTTTCCGCCGAAGCGATTCGCTGGAAGGCGATTCGAGCATTGACCCAAAGCACCACCCTGGCGGTAGAAGATTCCCCGACTGTTGACGCAGCTATGACAACGGGTTCGTTTGCCCTTGCGGCTGATCTTATTGCAAGCAACGTGTGTTGCTAGCCGTTGACCATATAGGGGGTTGGCCTTTTGGGCGGCTCCCCTATTGCAATACCCAGATGTCGCACTTGTTCGATAGAAAAATCCGGCGCGGCGGATACACGCGTTGCATTTGTCGCGGGTATAACCGTTGAACAGCGCAGACCGGCAAGCAGCATGGGTTTTCATGGGCAACGCCGTGGGACGCGGACGCGTCCTGGGTGCGGTGCACGACCCTAATCCATCCCGACGAAAAGTCCCACGCCTGTTGATGCAATTTAGGCAGCGCTGTCGTTTTTTGTAATTCGCCACCTGGTTTCGGCATGCATGGGCCGAACGGAGCAAGCGCTTCACGCTGCAATAACCGCTGGTGTTGCTCTGACGATAGAAGATTCCCGTGCGACGGATGCAGGAAAAACAGTTGTTCTGCACGGTCGGGGTCATCACGGCATTTCGGCAGGCCGCCACCGTTCTAAGGCTTTGAGCGGGTACAGACCCTAGGGGCGTTGGCGGTGCGGGTGCGACAGCCCCCGTACAACGACCATGCCCGCTGCCCTGTTTATGAAATGACCGACACTATTGATGCACGCGATGCAGCGTGACCGTTTTCCAGCGCGCTGAATACGGGCCCTGCAACCGGCGGTTGACGTAATGGCCCGGGAAGCTGTTGGTGTTGGTCGCGGAATGGGCGTAGCCAAACTACAGCGTCCCGATCGTGTGGCATCTTGTTTATAAAACACGCCGCGATTGGCGACACACGTAAGGCATTTATTCTGTTTCGCCGTTCGCAGGATATGAGCGCGGCAGGCACTCGCAGTCCGCAACCCTTGCCCCCAAGCGGAACCCGCCAAGAGCAACAGGCTCAGCAACGAAACCCCCATTAGTCCGACCTTTAATCGCATCATCTCCTCCAAGACATCATCAGAATTCAGCTATTAGCTGGGCATCGTGATGCATCGCCAATGCCGCGCCAACACAATAATAAGGGCGCAGCTTATCACGGCTGGTAGTTCATCAGACGAAGGCGACACCCAAAAGATTCAGTGCCTCGAATATTGCTCATAAGTGTCTGTTATTTATGAAAGACATGGTTGTGTCCGCCCTTGGGAGCGTCACGCTCTGGGCTGTGGCCGACATGTCGCCCCGGCTTGCTCGGGGCGCTCACCTCGGTCATGATCACCTCGCAAAAGATGATACGCATAGTCGCCACGATTATCCTCGCTACCACCTTTCTCTATCTTTGGAAGGGATTGATCCGCCGCGCCGCGTTGCCGATGAAATGGCATCGAGTCGCCACCGGTCTGTTGCTGCTGTCTTTTATCTCTATTCCTCTCACGTTTATGTTCTGGGAAGAAGGGTCACTGCGTTTGGGCCGCTGGATCGCCTATCCTGCTTTTATCTGGATCGGCATGCTGCTCTATTTCTTTCCTCTCCTCATTGGCGGTGATCTATTTCGACTGGGCCTTTGGGTCAAACTCCGCAAGCAGAAAACACCGGAACCTGAAAATCACTATCGACGACTGTTCATTAATCGTTCCATCGCGGCCTCTATCACAACGGTTGCCGGCATCGGCGGCGGTAGCGCGTTGTATTTCGGAACGCGTCGACCCGCCGTCAAGAAAGTACAGGTCGATCTTCAACGCTTGCCCGCCTCCCTTTCGGGTTTGCGTATCGTTCAGCTAACAGATCTTCATATCGGGCCCTTGCTCGGCCGACAATGGCTTGAGGACGTGGTCAAACAAACCAATGCCCTCAGCCCCGACCTGATCGCCATAACCGGTGATGTGGTAGACGGCTCCGTCGACCGACTGCGAACAGACATTCGTCCCCTCGCTGACCTCAAGGCACGATTCGGATCATTCTTGGTCACGGGCAATCACGAATACTATGCCGGTATCGACCATTGGCTACCTCATTTTCGGCAACTCGGTCTAAAAGTGCTACTCAACGAACGTGTGTCCATCGGCGACGGAGACGAATCTTTCGATCTAATCGGTATCAATGACTTCAATGCGGGTAGGCGGCGTCCCGATCACCGCCCCAACCTCCCGCTGGCTCTCAAAGGCCGAGATACCTCAAGAGAAGCGATACTCTTGGCGCATCAACCGCGGGCGATCCACGAGGCCGCGGAATTGGACATCGGTTTGCAACTCTCCGGCCATACCCACGGTGGCCAGATGTGGCCGTGGCATTATTTCGTCTACCTACAACAACCCTATCTTTCCGGGCTACACAGACACAAAGAAACGCAAATCTATATTAGCCATGGAACAGGATTCTGGGGCCCGCCAATGCGCCTAGCTAGTCGCGCGGAGATTACGGAGATTACTTTGGGTAGGAGTAAGACCTAGAACCGAAAACCGAAAACCGAAAACCGAAAACCGAAAACCGAAAACCGAAAACCGAAAACCGAAAACCGAAAACCGAAAACCGAAAACCGAAAACCGAAAACCGAAAACCGAAAACCTATTTGGCGTGTGGCGCAGCTGGTGGCTTCGTCGCTGTCGTATCGCTGATCTTCACCTTCTTGCCCAGAACGGATTTGATCGAATAACGCTTCGCGAAATTCAGCTTACTATTCTTCAGCTCGACCACATGCTTGCCCGGCGGAATCGCGATATGAATCGGTGTTGCGCCAATACGCTTTCCATCGACCCATACTTCCGCCCAGCCGGGACGCACATCAGCGACGAGAATTGCCGTTTCCTTCGATTCGGCATCGACCACCACCACCCGACCGGTGCTACCTTTTGCGGCAGCCACTTGTTTCGTCTTGGCCGGCGGTTTCTTTCCGGGTGGCTTGGTCCCTCTCTTCGGTGAAACGCGGGTTGTCCTTTTCTTATTCGCGGGTCTGCGATGATCCGTATTCGCCTTTTTAGGCGGCGGGGATTTTCGCGCTGTCGCGTCGGGTTGCGTGGCTGTAGAACTCGTGAGCTGAGCCTTCACGATGAGCATGGGCTGCGCATCGGTCACGAGGAGACGTTGCATCCAAATATTATAGCCGGGCCGTTTGACCGTCACCAAGAGTTCCCGATTGAGGGGGAGTCCGTCGAGGCGACACGGCGTTGTAGTACACCGCTGGGCACCATCTAATGAGACGGCTGCGCCCCGAGGCGTGGCCAGAACATTGATCACACCCGCCATGGTAATCTTCGGCTTGGTGTTCGTATTCGGATCGTCCTCTACGCGGGACCGCCCCGCCCAATAATAGGCGCCGGCCGCAGAGGCCAAAGCCAAAGCCAAAGCCAAGACAACCCACGGTCCTTTTGAGGGAGCCCCATCCTGCGGCTCTTTCAGCGGTTGGGTGGGAGTCGCGCTGCCCTCCAACTCTATCCCCGTCTTCATTTCCAGCTTGGCGAGACTTTCGCGCTGTGCACCACTTTCTGATTCCGCAGAGAAACTTCCCGCTTGAAACGAGGGCTCCGACTCGCTTTCATATTTCGGTCTGAGATCCAACATTGGCGTCATGCCTTCGTTGGTCAGCAGAACGCGTCGCGAAACCTCAGGATCGGCAGCATCCTCTTTTTTTTGTCGATTCGTCGGTTGCTGTGCTTGGATGACTTCGGATAGAGGCCGCACGAGACTCGGGCGATGCTGCGCTGAACCCGCGCGCGCCATTGGCGAGGCGACCTCGGTATTTCCGGGCAACACCGTATCACCGTCTGCAACGACCTCTTCGACAACCACCGCCGGGACGCCGATCTTTGCTGAATCTTCCGCGCCGTCATCCGCTTCTGCGGGGACAAGTACGTTGACGTAGTCGCCGAGTTCTCTCGGAAAGGCTAGGAGATCATTTCGTCGCGCGAATTCCAGTAAATCGTCCCGGAAATCGGCAGCATCCTGATACCGGTCGGCGGGCTTATGCGCCAACGCTTTGAGCACGATGGCTTCTAGTTCGGGCGGAAAATCTGGGCGAATTTCGCTGGGCGCAGGGATCTTACCTTCCAATATTCGCTGAACGGCCAATTCACCGTGCTTATTGACCCGCGGAAGGCGCCCACTGGAAAGCTGATACAGAACAACACCCAACGAATAAATATCGGAGCGATTGTCCACGGATTCGCCGGTATATTGTTCCGGCGCCATATATTGAACTTTGCCTTTGACCACACCGGCTTCGGTAACTTGAACTTTGCCCACGGCCTTGGCGATACCAAAATCGGTTACTTTGACGGCACCTTCCCGGCTGACCATGATGTTGTGCGGGCTCACGTCCCGGTGCACCAGGTTCAAGGGCCGGCCATCCATGCCAACCTGCCGGTGGGCAACGTCGAGTCCCATGGCCGCTTCGGCAACGACGCGAAGTGTGAGCCTCAGGGGAATCCGGGATTTCCTTCGCCTTTCAATGCGGGCCAAGGTTGCCAAATCACAGCCATCGACGAATTCCATGACGATGAAATACTGCCCGTCTTCTTTGCCTAATTCGAAGACCTGAACAATATTGGGGTGGTTGATCTGCGCGGCGATGCGAGCTTCATCCAGCAGCATCTCCGAAACGGATTCCACGGAGGAGAATTCGGCGAGGATCTTTTTGATCACCGCGAGCCTGCAGAAGCCCGCCATGCCTTCCTGGCGCGCGAGAAAAACCTCCGCCATGCCGCCTTTGCCGAGCTTTCGCAGGATCTTATAGTGGGCTGAGCCCGTATGCCGGTCGGTGATGAGTGTACCTGCCACGACAAAAGTGTATCGGCCAAGCCCCGGCTGGGCAAGCGGCTGCGACCAACAAAGTACCTCCCGACCGCCCTTTCGGCCCACAAACCGGGGTCGGGCAAAACAAATGGCGCCTCAGCTTGACAGTTGAGGGCTCCGACCCTTACATTTTTGCTGTGATTCGGGGCATCTTCAATCCGCTTTTCGTCAGTATCCTGCTCATTTCGGGCGTGGCGTGGGGTGCACCAGCCCCCGGTCCGGCCCCTGGTTCGGCCGGTAGCCCGGATGCGATGCTGCAGAAAGCCGAACGGGCCTACGAGCAGCTGGAGTACAAGCCGGCCCTGCGTCTCCTGATCAAAGTCATTCAGGACAAGGCAGCGACCCCCCTTCATCGGGCTCGGGCTTTCCTCTATATGGGCGTCTGTTTTACCGCGCTGGGCAATAGCCAAAATGCTGTGGCGGCCTTTGCGGAGGTTTTGAAGCTACGCCCGAATTTCCGGATCCCACCCGGCGTTTCACCGAGTATTCGCGCCATGTTCAACGCGGCGCTCAAACAACTCAAATTACCGGAGACCCCCGCTCCCGGTCCACCTCCGGGCGCTCAGGGCCAGCCCGGTCAAGGCCAACCCGGTCAAGGCCAGCCGGGCCAGGGCCACGGTCAGCCACCGCCCCGAGCACCGAGCGGTCCCCCTGTTGAAATCACTGCGACCAGCGGAAGATCTGCAGTAGCGGGCAAACCCATCGATGTGAAAATCGTGCTCAAGGACCCAGCCAAAAGAGTCACCCAACTTGCGATTCGCTGGCGACGCCGCGGTGGCGCCGACTATTCGACCATCAAGGTCAAGCGCACCGCCAAACAAAAAGAACTGAGCGCCACCATTCCCGGTATCACCATCGGCGAAAAGGCCGGCACGTTGGCCTACTACGTCGAAGCGCGTAACCCCCGAGACCAACCCGTCGCCACAGCAGGTAGCGAATTCGAACCGCTCGAAGTCATCCTAACCAAAGCGGAAGAGAAGACCGGAAAAAGTAAATGGGGCTGGTGGGCGCTGGCCATCGGCGGTGGCGTCGCAGCCGTCGCAGGTGGAATCGTTGCCGCCGTTTTGCTCACCCGGGGTGACGCCCCCATACCGCCAGGGAATCACGCCTACGTCGATATTGTGGTCAAATGAAACGAAGCCTGATTCCAACATTGGTTTGCCTCTGCGGCCTCATCCCCACGACGGCATGCACGAATACCGAAGGAGCCTCTGTCGGTCGTATCGAATTGGCCTTGAGCGATACCGCCGTCCTGGCAGCGGTTGAGAGATTTCGCGTTTATATTTTTCGAGGCACAACAACGGCCGGCACAACACTCAGCTGCGACGATTTTCCTGAGAAGTATCGCATCGACGATCTGAATCAACAGCACCATGCAGATCTCGTTACGCTGGCCCAGTCAGAGATTGCCTGGAACGGAGGAAGCAGCGAACCCAGTTTCGAGCGCATCGCCATCGACGCTGACGTCCCCTTGCTTATTATCATCCACGGCGTATCCCAGCCCGCTCCAGGCCAGATTGTTGCCGTGGCCCACGGCTGCGCTACCCAAAGTGCCTTGGCCGCGGGCGCCGCAGCCACGGTTTCAGTCGACGCACGCGCTACGGCGGGTCGGGGCTGCGTCAGCCAAGCGCAATGCGAAGTGGGGCTCGAATGCCACAGAGACAGCGGTTGTTTTTCGAATGGCTATTGCACGACCACAGGGTGTGCAGAGGGAACCGCCTGCCTACCCGGTTCGACGTGTTCTACCGATGATACCGTCAAGAGCGGAATCTGTTTGCGGAACTGCAACAACACCCAGGATTGCGATGCAGCGCTGCAACAGGATTGTTTCCAGCCCAGCGGGGTTGCGGGCGACCAGCTCGTCTGCGTTCATACGTTCTTTCATAAGACGGGCGGCGTAGGCAACTGCCAATAGCTGCTTTGTAGCGTACGGGGCTGCGTAGCTACCTACCGTGTGGTGTGAGCTGCCAGTGATTCTTTAACACGCTCACTGTGGAAAATCTTAGCGGACGTTCTCTGGCCGCGCATCGCCCACCATCTCGCAGCGGCTTTCTTTCCTTGCTGCGAATAGACTCGACTCAAGCCGAGATGGGCCTCGACGGCAAAAGCGCTATCCGTGAGCAGATCTTTGAAAATAAGAACCGCAGCTTGATCGTCGCCTACACGCTGATAGATTTCCGCTTGCCAAAGCAAAGCCAAGCTCTCGGTTTCTATCCACGATTCATCAAGGAACGTCAGGTGCTTTTCCGCGTTTTGCCACGATCCCTTGAGCATTTCTTGACGAACTCTAAGAAGCCGTGACCAATTTGAACCCTGAACGCTGGGGTCCGAGAGTATTTCGTTCGCACCAGGAGAACGCATTTCGACCAAGGCTCGAGCTAGGTGACGACGCGCTAGAGAATCCTCCGCATTCGTCCCCAAAAGCGAGCGACTATTTTCAGCTGCTTGTACCCAGCTTTCCTCTGTCAGGTAAATCGTCGATAAGAGTCGACGCGCGGGAAGATAATGAGGTGCTCGCGACAAGGCAGCACGCAGGGCCCCCTTCGCTCTATTCACCTCGCCCGCTGCAAAAAGAACTTCACCCTCAATGGCCAACTGCTCGGGAGTACGGGAAGCCAATGCGACGCTTTCGATAGAAGCACGGGCTTGCGAGCGATTTCCGGAGCGGAGATGGGCCTTCGCTAAAAGCCCATATTGGGATGTTCCGCGAAGATGCACCAACGCCTTTCGCGAGCGATTTTGCAGGAGCGACAGGCGTGCGGATATCTCTTTTCTAATGGAGGAGGACAACGCGTTGGATTGCAGAAGGCTTGCCAGTCCATTGCGATCTCCATGCGCATACAGCACTTCCGCATAGAGTCCAATCGCCCAATGGCTCTTGGCCACTTTCAGCATACTTCGTAGTCGCTTAATCGCAGCCGGCTTTTTTCCACTCGCCAGATCGATACGAATTTCCAGACGCTCCAACTGGGGGTCGTTGGTGGTTATCCAACGCGCACGCCGAATGTAAAGCTGCGCTGCTTGATAGTCTGCCAAGAGAAATGCCAGCTCGGCGCGATGTTTGTGAAAGAGACCATCGAGCATCGGCGCCCCAGAAGTCATTCTATTAAGGAAGCCCAACGCCGAGTTGTGGGCGCCACGCCGTTGGTGCACGGTGGCCAATAAGAGATCGACCCAGCTCCTTTCAGCTGCGGCGAGATTCTCGCTGGAAAGGGCAACTAAGTCAGCCTCAACCGAGGGCGCCTTACGGCGAAAAAGAACATCGTATTTGGCCCGAGCCAATGCTTGTTGGGCGAGAGAAATTCCCGATACCCCCGCCTGAGTCAGCAATGTCTCCGCCTGAACCCCATCTCCCCGTCTCAGCGCGAGTTGAAATCTCAGCGGCCAAGTCCATCCATCCTCGGACAGAGCATCGAGACGCCCCGATGCCGCTTCGAAATTCCCCCTGCGGAGCTCCGCCCAGGTTTCCAGACTGAGCAGAGGACCGCGGGTCGCTTCCACTATTTCTGCCAAACGGCCTACGCTCTTGTCCGCGTCAGACCTAGCGAGAATCAGATACGCACGCGCGATCATCTGGTCTTCACGTCCGAGGTCGCCTAGGGCTTGGGATTCACTGAGCAGCGCATCGACGCGCGACAACTGCGACTCACCAAATTGCACAGCAAGCCTGGCGTGCAAGGCCGCCGCCAAAGAAAGGATTTCACCCTTTCGGCCCACGCGATCAGCGGCCCGACGCAACAAGTAGAGGGCTTGTCTGAGATTTCTCGCCTGATGCCCCTCGGAGAGCTGTCTCGCCTTAGCTAAGATGTCGGCAGCTTGGCGACTTCTTCTCAGCGTCAACCCACCCGCCACACTGGCGAAAATCAACAAGCTCAAAAAGAGCCAACTACCGACCTTCGCAAAGGGTTTACGACGGTTTTGTGCACGACGACGGGCCGTTTCCTTGGGTAGGCTATCTGTCTCTACCGACTGCAGGGGCGTAGGTACCGCTTCAGCTTCAATCTGCGGCCGGGAATCGAAGGTACGTTCCGACGCTGAGTATTTGGTCGTCGCTTTTTCAGCCTGCGAGTCCACCTCTTCAGGTTCGGGAGCCGGGTCGGCTTGGGGCTCTGTGGTTCGCTGGGTTTCTTGTGCATCGGTCCGCCGCATCGCAACGGGCGTCGCTGGTGGCGTCAAACCATCCTCAGCCTCAATGACAACGTGGACGTCTGCGACGGGCGGCTTTTCGGCTGCACCAGGCGCAACGACGGCGCTGCCCAAGGCATCCGCTGTTTCGACGCGAGGCTCGCTTAGGCTCGGCCCATCACCCAAGAGCGCATCCAAAAGCGGTGCAGCGAGAAGGGGCATGGAAACGCTGACCTCGGCGTCATCCGTTTCTTTCGGCGCAACCGCGGCGGCAAATCTTTCTACGGCTGTTGAAAGATCCGGAGCGTCCGCACCGAGAAGTCGGCCATACGTCCGCGGCGTCAATTCGTCCAGGCCGTCGTCCACCGGTTCCGCGGCTGCTTCTTCGTCGGGATCTTCCCCATCGATAGCGTTGTCCGGGTCGGCAGCATCGGCAGCGTCTGGGTCGGCGGCGGCATTGTCTGGGTCCGACGGGGCCTCAGGCCTCTCCTCGATGATCTGGCCCTCTTCGACTTCACGCCGCATTTCGGCGCCAAAGACACGCGCGTCGATGGGGTCCCGGGTGGTCGTCTGGTCCGTAACGTCGTCCTCTGCCGGACTCTCTACGCCAAGCGAGTTCACCTGGATGGCCGACAAATCAGTGGGTTGGTCGGTAGCCTGGTCAGCGCGTAGTGCGGCAGCGTATTCATCGCTGGCGACCTGTTCTAGGGCGACCTTCGGTGTCGGCTCTTCCAACGGGTCGTCGTCAAAGTCCTCAAGGTCATCTCCCTGGGGAAGCGCACCTATTTCGCTATGCGACCATTCCTCGCTGTCGCGAGCGAGGAGCGCGCGGTAATAACCCAACTCATCGTGGCTAGTAACAGCGTCGTCAATCGAGTTTCGTTCCCGAAGTGCCTTGGCATCTTGGGAAAGGGCGAGTAGCTCTTTGCTGAAATATTTCTGTTTCGCCTGTTGGGCAGCGTTGCAGGCTCCGGCTCCATCCTGCAATACGAGACAGACGCGAATGAGCAATGTGTAGGCGGGCAAGCTGTCTTCGCGTTGCACAAAATCCGTCAGTGCTTCGCGGGCCTCTTCAAATCGTTTTGCGGCGACCAAGGCGCGACAGAGCAGAAGTTCGGCCTTTGCATAGGTTGGATCGTCGTCCAGGCCGTGCCGCAGGATCGCAATGGCCGGCGTAAAGAGTCGCTGCCTGAGCAACTCCTTCGCCCGGTGCGCGAAATCTCCGGACTCCCCTGATTTTTCTTGCCTAGCGGTCCACATAAAAACTCTGACTGCAGCACATGGCGATGCCGCACAATCAGCCTTTTAATTGCAACCCGTGGTCCAAGTATGGGGGTGTAAAATTATATGGAAATCATTGTGGAATATTGAATCCCCGGTGATTTCTCGGAGAATGAAGGCTCCGAGGATCGGAGCTTCGGCTACCGGACTGGTCAGCCCTGGTGGATCTTAACGACCGGCGACCGATCGCTGGGGCAGAGAATGTAGATCCCGCCTTGGCGCCTCATCGCCGCCTAATAGCCGCCCGACTGACAGGTATATTCCACCGGCACATCCGACGGCTGGCTCGACGTCAGCGGCTTATTCCAAACCTCAACTTCGGCGATAGCGAATTGCTCGACGTTGCTCCAACCGCCATCGGCCTCTAGCCAGAGCGCAACGTGTTGCGCCAAAGGCTGGGTCGTTTGCAGATAGAAGATATCCGTTCCACCCACACCGCCGGTCTTGGTGCCCACTTCTACCCAGCGGCCATTCGTAATGCTGGCATCGCCGGGATTGCTTTCTGAGCTGACCAATACTTTGTAGTCAGCGCCATAGTATTCATCGCCAACGCCTTTGGAGTCTCGCCAGCGAACGACGATCTTGTTGATGATATGAACGGCGTCCATTTTCAGGGTGATCCACGTGGGAGAATCCCAAACGCCCCAGCTCTTCTGTCCTTCATAAAGCGCGAAGGTCGTTTCGGAACCGTCGGTGACGAAGGTGCCGTTGTTGAGCTTCGGACTCTCCAGGGATTTGACTTCGGCGCCGAGGGCCACATTGCGACTATCGTCTTCGGGGGTTGTCGAACCGGAACCGGTATCGCCGTTTCCGCTAGCACTACAGTCTTTTTGCAGCACGGTGATGGTTACGGTCTCGCTGAGTTGTCCATCGGCTGCGAGGGCTTGGAGTTGAAGGGTATTGCTTTGGCCCGCAGTCAATGGAACATCGGCACAATAGCGGCCGGTTTGGGGATGGGGGTCGGTGCTCGTACCGCCCGTAGCGCTGCCACCGCGGATGATGATCGCCACACCAGGCTCTGCGGTACCGCTGATCGGCGCCGATGAGCCACACATTCCCGAAGCGACGGGATCGACTGTAGGCGGAGCCGGCGCATCGTCCTTATGATCGTCAGTGCCACCCGAACCACCGGTACCACCATGGCCCCCGCTACCGCCATAGCCACTCGGCGGGATATAGGGAATGGGGGGCGGTTCGCCGATGCCGCAGGCTGCAAGCGATGCGACAGAAATTACCATTATGCTCAAACGTAGCCGTGTTCTCATCATAGTGGTGGGTCTTTGTGCAAAATCCAAGCCGAGCAGCGTATCGGACCTAAGGTGCGAATATCATAGGTTGGGTACGACGATACGCGGTCTAGCGGAGACGGCTAGTCGACTTGCGGATCGGCGTATAGGGGGGATCCATGGCAACTGCAGCGGCTAGTGGTGCCATGGTGGGAAAAACGTCGCGTCCGCGTTGGAGGACTATTTGATTTGGCGTTTTTTAAGCTCTTTTTTGAACCAGCCCCCGGTCAACGCGTTGAGGTTGGCGTCGATCTCCAAAAGGCGAATACCTTCGGTGAATTTCTCGCCTGGATCCTGCGGTGGGTTCATCTTGAGAATCGCCATCAAACGCCGACGTGTAAAATAGAGCGAGGTCACCTCGCGAAGCGTCGATTCCTGCAGTCCGACCAAAGAACTCACGTCCAACACTTCCGAATTGAATACCAATCGGTCAAAACCCCAGTGGGCTTGAATCGACATATTCATGCTGGAACTATTGGTATATTCGAAGTCCTTTCCGTTCGCGAACTGGGGGCTGCTCACGTAAAGCATATCGACCAAGCGACGATCACTGGAGTTGCGGTCGGTGTAGACCGAAACATTGATATCCGGGGCGAGCGCTTTCAGCGACGCGCGCCGATGATAACTCCCCACCCGAGCTGGACTAATCCGGAAGAATTTCAGCGCCGCTGCCTGACACTCCTCGACGGTCGGCTCCCGCTCAAATTGAAAACGCAGCTTGCGCAATACCTTCAAATTGAGTTGCGGCTTGGGCGGGGGCGGTGGGGGCTGCCCTTGGGCCGACGCTGTCTGAACCATCACTGCGACCAAAAACAGAACCAACGCCATGCGTAAACTAACCATCTAAACCTCCTGCCTTGCTCCAGAAGCCGCCGCTCAATGCATTGAAGTAGGCGGAGATTTCCTGAAGCCGCATCATTTGAAGCTCTGAAACCAAAGGGTCGGCGGGCGGGGCCAGGGCCATGCGCCGCGCAATATGTTTGTATTCAATATAGAGGTGGTTGAGCCGCGCGGTGATGTCAGCGCGCGATGTCTTCAGGCTTCGCTCTTCCCGACCGTATTCGGGATCTGCCTGAATATTGTAAATCAGGGTAGCCAGGTTCCAACTCAATATGACCTTGACGTTAAACTTCGCAGCATCGATGCGGTTTTGCTGCACCCATTCGTAGTAGTGATAGGGGTAGAGCTTTGACGCTTGAAAGTTACGGCTCGGCCCATAATTCGCTTTCAGCTTGAGCGTGGGAAGCAATGCGGCCAGCGGTGCCCGTTCGCGATAACGCTGGTTGTCGGCGTAGTAGATCTTCAGATGCTTCATCACGCGCAACCACAGTTGATAAAGTGGCGGAATATCCATCAGCCGACGGTTTCGTTTGGCCCGTACGACGCCGCGCAAGGCCTTTACGCCGCCACTCCGATAAAGTTGTTTATTCGTCAACAGCCAAATTTTGTTGGGGTCGCCGCCAAAACAAGAAAGCCAAACGGCATGTTCCTGTCCACCGAGGGTGAAGACCTTTTTCCAATGGGACCCCGAGTTATCCGTTCGCCAAAGGGCATCGGGCGTGGCCACGTACCAAACCTTCGGGTCTTTCGTGACCAACGCCATGGTTACCGACACGCCGGTGAAGATATGACCGCGCCGTTCCCACGTACCCATTTCACCGCCTTGAAAAGACGCAAAGAGACCATCGTTCGTGCCGATCAAACGAACATCGTTCGGCCCTAGGGCAATCCAATTGATAACCGACCGGGGATGCCAGAGATGCCAGTGGGTAGTGATCCACGTACGCCCGCTATCTGGCGTGGCCATTGCCGCGCCGCCCGTCGCCATATGCACCAGGCCCGGTTGCTGCGGGTCGGTGTAGAAACCCTTGATGTACGAGCCCTTGACGTAGAGGTTCATCTCCTCTTTGTAGGTAATGCCCCAATCGCGGCTGAGAAAAAAGCCGTTGGACGTTCCCACGAAAATACGTTTTCGATCGCCAGGGTCTACGGCGACCGCATTTATCGAACGCTGCGGCGCTTTACCCCTGCCCTGCCAAAGCCGCATGAATGTCCGAGCCTTGTCGGTTGAACGATAGAGGCCATCAGACGTGGCGAGATACACGCGTCGGTCGTCGGTGGGATCGATTTCGATCCAATTGATCGACCCATGGGACTCCTGATTTTTGCGCATGATGTACTTGCCGCGCTTCCAGCCCATGGTCCAAAGGCCCTTCTTGCCGAGCTGTTCCTGTAGGTGTGCGTTACCGCTCGCCATGCCCAGGGCGTAGTCGAGGTTCTCTCGATCTTCCGCTAGCGCCTTGCGTTCTTCGCCGCGATTCTTATCCGCGCCTGTCGCAGGCGGCATGCGCCTGGCATCGAGCCTTTCGACGCCATAGTTGAAGAGCCGTGGGGAAACGACCACGATCTCCTGCCAGGTGCCCCCGCCGTCGATAGACCGGAGTATTTTCCCCTGGGCCGTGCCCACAATGATGAAATTTGGATCCCGCACACTGGTGCCCAGGGTCTTGAACTGATCGCCCAATCCAACCATCGGGACCGCACGCATCCGCTGGGCGTCAGCCACACTCAAATTGAGGGCGACCAGAGCGAAGACAAGTAGCCCTGTGGACTCAAAGAAACGCCTTATACTTATGTGCTTAAGCGTCAATTCGCATTCCTTAAGGCACGTTGACCGCGAGGCAGGTATTGGCGTTCACGGCATCCAGCCGACCGGTGGCACCGGGTTGGCCGCGGATCTCCACATAGCGTGCGCCGGCTGTCGTCAGTTCCGCGCAGCCGAGATCGAAATTCGCATTGGCAGCCGTCCAAAAACCGATCAGAAACCACGTTGCCCCATCACTGCTAACCCGCACCTCGAACACCCCTGTACCGCTACTGCCCACCGCACAGCGGTCACTTTCCGCCGTGCCGCTGCTTGTCACCTCACCCACCAAACTGAGATCGTTGTCTGTAGTGCCGTCGTAGACGTCGCGGCCCAGCGTGAGTATCAGGGCGGAGTTCTGATCCAAGACCGCGAAATTGCTATCACTGCTACCCGCCGCGTTTTCGGGGTTGGTCGTGGACGAGGCCGTGCCCACGCTACTGATGGCATTGCAGCAGGCGCATTCGGACGGACACGAGACACAATCCTCGCTCCCCACATCGCAAACGCCGTTGCCGCACGTCAGGGGCACTGGGGTGGCTGGCAAGCCTGGATCCGAAAGCAGACAACCTGTTGAAAGTAAACAGGCAAATAGGGCGCCCCACGGGCCTAGGCCCGCTGAGAACCCACGCAGGGATCTGCGATTCTTTCGGTGCACAGCAGTATTCACCACGGGCGAAGCATAGCCCCCCCACCTTAGGGCGGCAAGAAAATCTATCCTCCTGATATTACGTAAGTATTCCAAGTGGCTGATCGGCTAGCCACCGCTCTCCATTGTATGGGCGGAAGCCTTGGTCGCAAGCCTTCAACATCGCTGGAGAAAAGTGGGATACAGCTTTGTTACGGCTAACGCGGTCGCCCCTCTGAAGTGAAATGCCGACCGTGCAAATTCGATGAGGCTCCGAAAAACAACGGGTTAGCGCGAAAGGAATGGGCATGCCCGTTGCAAGGAGAGCAGGAGTGGATCCCGAGATCCAAGGAGCGACCGAACGATGACGCGAAAGCTTACTAGCCTAATCCTACTCTTCGCAGTTTCCTGCGGCGGCGACCTCACCGATCCCGGTGGCGGCACCACCCCAACTCCCGAAGTTTGGGAAAACGTCAAACCCACGGTTTATGTCGCCTCACCCGGTGAACTCGCCGTGGGCCAAAGTATGACGATCCTCGGCCAAGACTTCATCGAGCCCAGCGAAGGTCAACAGTTGCTCAACATCCGCGGCTCGTATTTTGACGACCAAGGAACGCAGCATCCTGTAGACATGCAGGTTACACCAACGCACGTAAATAAGACCAAACTCACTTGGAAGATGTGGCCCAATATCGTTTTTCATCCCACCGGCGATCGCCTCGGCTATTTCCTCGGTGAAGTTCGCGTCATCAACGTGGGAAAAGACGGCACGCAGGAACCTTCCGACCCTTATTCGGTTCGGGTTGACGTCGCCCCCTCATTGATCGCTCGCGTTGTCAGACCATCGACGGGATCTTGCCAAGCCGTCGTAACGGGTACCCTCGAAAAAGTAGGGATGGCCTTTACAGTAGAAGCAATTGGCCTGCGCGCGGGTAGCGTTGACGCACCCATTAGCTTTCATTGGCATTTCCTAGCCAAGCATTGGAAACTCTCCTTTGGTTATAATACCACCAACCCCGACGCCCAATTCGAAAACGAAAACGACTCCTATTCGCTGCAAGATACCGTTACGTCGGGTAACGTTTCTGTCGTTCACGACGGTGGCGATAAATTCTTCCTGCTCAAAGCGGGAAGCGATCTTCTGGGCGATTCCAGTCTAAAAGAACTCCGCACCCAAGAGATCAAAGGCGAAGGCGACAAATTCGAAGCGACGGTTAACGTCGCCGCCGTAGATGCTTCTGGAAAGACCGCGAACCTGGCCATTCCCGTGGAAGTATCTAAGTCGGCCATCCTTCATTATTCCGGCGCGAGCCAAATCGTCGAGCGCATGCCTTCTATTATGGTAAGCGAGTGCATTCCAGGCGGAAACATCGGCCGTAACGTGACCTATCGCGAAGATAAGTCGGAAACCCGCAGCCGCAGCGTATCCTTTAACTATAACGCCAACGCCGCTTTGACCCTGGGCCTTCCCAGTAACCCATTCGCCTTGGGCGCCAATCTTTCGGCGGGCTTCGGCGTGGATATCAACGGTTCGGTCAGCACAACCGAAACCAAAGCATTGGATATTTCGTCTCAGATCTTGCCCGGCATCTACGCCACGTTTTATCGCCAGACCAGCAAGGTCCAACGGCTCGGTCACCTTGTTGGCCGCAACCGCTGTGGTCAATCCATTGACCTCGGTGAAGTGATGCTCACCGATTGGCTCTTTACACCGGATTTGGCTCAGGGCAATGCCTGCCCGCCGCCGACGAATCTGCCGGCGTCCGGAAAAGTCTACTAATGAATAAATCAACGTCAATGAACGCAATCGATACGATCTTGGGGAGCGCGCGATGCTAACGCTATTGAAATTGAGAAAATTCACCTTGGCTTGGATCATCGCCTGCGCGGCGTTGCTCGCCATGCCGAATATCGCCGACGCAGGAAGCGGCAATAGAGGCCGCGCGCCTCAGCACCGCTCGAAACGGGCGAAAAAGAAGTCGAAGAAGAAGCGTAAGAATCGCAACAGGCGCCGTCGCGCACGGAAGAAAGCGAATAAGAAAAGGAAAGCTGAAGCTGCGGCAGCGGCCACACTATCCGAACAGTCCCGCGCTTATCAGCAAGGACAACCCCGTGCATTGCTGAGCGCACCTGCGGCCACCACCGGCACCCAGTTGCAACTCCCCCTCGTGATGCAGGGCAAAGCCGCCAAGGCCAATAAAGCACCGAAGACCACCCAGGCGGTTTTGGTACGCAATAGCGGCTTCCAAGCACCGATGGTCGCTGAACGCGGGCGCGTTCAATCTAATAGTCGCCAGACCGGCAACAGCCAAGGCAAAGCCAATCGCAGCCAACGCAGACAAAACGTCAAGAAGAATAGCGAACGGTTCGGCAGGCTGATGGGCTTGGCCTATGAAGCGTTCAGCAATGGCGACCGCGCTACCGGCCAGCGCTATATGAACCAGGCCCGAGAGCTTCACTTCAATGGTTTCGCCAGCGCTCCCGCGTATGAGCCCGGCCCTATCGTTACGCCAGCACCGGCTGCAAGCGGCCCAAGGCCTTCAGTGGCGAAGAGCACCGGCACAGACAGCCGACGTCCCGCAGCGAAGCGTCCTGCGGCGAAATCGAAGACGGCAACAACCAGCAAGAAAAGCCGCAATGAACGTCTAGCTCAGCGCTACTACAACTTGGCGAAAGCCAAGAAGGTAGACGCACAAAGAACAAAAGATCCAAAGAAAGCACGCCAGCTTCTGGCCGACGCGAATGCTCTCGAAGCCAAGGCCAAGAAACTCGACCCGTCTTATAGCGAGCGTGCACCGCGTCTCGCCACCCGGGAGATCCGCGAACGCACCCGAGAAATCGGCAAAGAACTCGGCCAAGCGAAGGCGGAACACAAACGCGCGTTGCGGCAATCCCGCGAACTGAAGAAAGAAGCCGAAGCAGCCACAGGCGACCAAGCGGTTGAGCTGACAAGAAACTCGCGTGTTCGCAAAGCCCAAGGCGCTCTGCATAAAGCGGATATGCTCCGGTTACAAGCCGACGGTTTGGAACTCAAATCCCAAAGTCATACGAATACCCGAAAGGCCGCAAAGCAGCTCGCCAAAGCGGAACGCTATCGCAACCATGCAGAGAAGATCGAAGCCGCCGTCGAGCGTTTCGCCGAAAAACATAAGCTGATGGAACAGCCCGCTGGTGCTGCGGAGCAGACCGGCCAGGCACCAAGCCCCGAAGCCGTTGGAGCCGCTCAGGCTACGAGCCCTGAAGCCGCCGAGCGAAAGACGATCGCCAATGCGAGCGTCGGCCTGCTCAAGGACCGTTTGAGTACCGGAAATCTCGCTGCGGCTACTGACGTCGCCAAGCAGATGGAGGTCGATGCCAAAGATGTAGGCGGCCTTCGAGGCGTATGGAAACGTATGCGCCTACGCCGTGCCCGACGATTATTGCGCAAAGGTGCCAATGCCCTCGCGAAAGCGGATGTTCAAAATGGAACGCTCGCCGCCGCGCAACAACAGATGGCCGCCAATGATGCCAGCGTTGCCCAGTTTAAGACCCAAGACGCGGCAAGGCGCGAAGGCCTTAAGGCCGAAGCCGATGGTGCCCGAGCCACAGTGAACGCCGATAGTGAAATGAGTGCAGCGGATAAGGCGAAGGCACACGAGCAAATCAACCAACAAGAAGCCGCCATCCTCGCCGGTTTCGACGCAGAAGCAGCCGCAGCCCCTCAAAAGGGTCGTCCTGCCAACAACTTCGACCAAGCGCGTAAAACCCTGGCGTATCTGGCGACCAAGGAAGCTAGCTACGAAGGCAAACCCGTACGCCGAGTTCTTTCCAACATGTGGCGCGTCGTACGCGGTTCCACCGCTCGCAGCAATCGCAAACTCGACAGAGTTCTGCTCAAGGAAATCGGTCGTCAGTCGGGTAAGAAACTCGGTTGGAAATTCTGGCGCGGTCTGAAGACCCGCCACGGCATCGACGGTGCGCTCGCAGCGCAGGCGTTGATCGCTACCGCTAAGACAGAAGGGTTGAATGTTCGGAAAACCCGCCGGTTTAACCGACTGCGCAAAAAAGCGATCAAATCGACCCAGCGCGCGATTCGAGAATCCGTGAAAGGTGGCGACCCCGCAGCTGTCGAAGCCGGCCATACCTTGCTCAAGACCTACAGCCTAGAAACGGGTGAGAAATTCCAGGTATCTCCCAAAGAACTGGCCAAGATGAATAAGCAAATGGTTCAAGCCGAAGTCAATTTCATCAGCACCCTGATCAAACAAGCCCATTGGCTCTACAAATGGCGCGGCAAATTACAGCATATGGGCGACACTGGAGAAATGGCCAAGGGTTATGCCGCGAGTGCCAACCAACGGATCGACAAGATGATGGATAACGGCATTCCCGTACCATCCCATTTGAAGAGTGCTCTGAAAGGACTCAGGATCAAAGTAGGCATGCAAAAACGCCACGGTGCTGTGCGAGCGCTCGCTTTCCTCGCCAAGCCGGTGACGCTGCCCCTCAAATTTGGTGGGAACATCCTAAAGTTCTTCACCGTGACCCAGTACCGCGCGCTGCGCTATCCCGCGACGCAAGGCGTCCCGAATGCTCCAGTCGAGCAAGGCCGTATGCAAATGCTCTTAGAACGCAATATGTCGGAGGCCTTCCAGAATCATAATCCAGGCGCCATGGCCCAAGCCCAACAGGGTGGCCCCGAGCCTTTCGATCCAATGGGACTACAAAACGGCGTACAGTAGGCGGTATTCGGTACCTCGGTTATAGGTCCTCGGTTATAGGTCCTCGGTTATAGGTCCTCGGTTATAGGTCCTCGGTTATAGGTACCTCGGTTATAGGTGCCTCGGTTATAGGTACCTCGGTTATAGGTACCTCGGTTATAGGTCCTCGGTTATAGGTACCTCGGTTATAGGTCCTCGGTTATAGGTCCTCGGTTATAGGTACCTCGGTTATAGGTACCTCGGTTATAGGTCCTCGGTTATAGGTCCTCGGTTATAGGTCCTCGGTCGATCAAATGCGCCGTGACTTCGGTCTCGACGCAATCAAAGATTGGTCACAGCGTCCCTATTGTCCCCTTGTCCCCCTCCGTCCCCAATATATTGGTTATAGGTCCTCGGTTATAGGTCCTCGGTTATAGGTACCTCGGTTATAGGTCCTCGGTTATAGGTCGTCGGTTATAGGTTCTCGGTCGATCAAATGCGCCGTGACTTCGGTCTCGACGCAATCAAAGATTGGTCACAGCGTCCCTATTGTCCCCTTGTCCCCCTCCGTCCCCAAGTAAGCCACATTGGCGCCTCCGCTTTACATCGATTAGACTCCATCTTTCCTATCGGTTGGGAGGGGGCGATGAAATCTGTTGGGGTGCTGGCTGTTATTCTCTTTGCTGTTTCCGGTTGTGAGTTGTTGGGGTTGGGCGACGACCCGCCGGCTCCGGACGGGGCAGCCCACGATGGCCAACAGAGCTTCCCTGACGCCGGTGGCGATGTTCTGGGCCCCTACGACGACGCTGCACTACCACCGCCAGCTAAGACCACCACCATCGATGTCAGCAGCGAAGGCGGGTCTCAGTTGATCACCCACGCTGGGGCTGTCGAAAGTTTTGAGATCTCTCTCCCCGCCGGTATTTTGGAAGCAGGCGAAAGCGCCACCGTCGATATTACCTACCAGGCCAGTGCCGACGAAACGGTACATGCGGCGTTTACCGGGGCTGAATTTCTGCTGGGGTTGAAAGTTGAGGTCGGCTCTGATGATGCCGCGCTGCGAGAAAAGATCGAAGAGGGGCTGGAGATCAATATCGATATCGATTCCCAGGCGGCGATCTTTCCCACCGACCAACAAACCGAACTCAATAGCGACGCCGTCTCCTGGGCGAGCAAGCACCTTTTTCTTTCCGCCGTTCCCGATGCCACAGCCGAGCATGCTGCCAAGCCTTTGTGCAAGACACCGGATTATGGCAAGAAAGCCAAACTGCCCATCGCCATTCACGTCGATTGGATTGCAGGCAAAAACGGCCCGCCTTCCCGCGTTCGGTTGAAGGCGCAGCTCGCGACGTTTGCGAAATTCACAGACGCGAAATTGGGAGAGGTTCTCGATAAGGCCAATGGCAAGTTGCGCCAGATTTGGTTCGCCATCAAACCCGTGCATACCATCGACCATAGCAATGACTACACGGGGCCGATCAAGCTCCGCTATTACCCTATTGGAATCTCCCCCACCGCCCCCCCCACACCTTGGCCCAGCGGCGATGATGAAAAGAAGGTGACCTATTGCCTTAAGCGCCAAATCGATGCGGTGGCCGGTATTTTGAAGAAACAGGGATTCAAACCTTGGAAAACCACCGTCGATGGCAAGGGAGACACGCCCTTACCGACGACCATCCTGGTTTATGACTACCAACTCAATCCGAATGTCGCAGCGAGTGCGAATGCGGTCTATCGGATGATCTATATGTATAGCAGTTGGATCAAGCCCGAGCTCTATATCGCCATGCCCGACGGCCACCAACCGAAAGAAGGCCAAATAGAATGTGTCGACCTCTATAATACGGAAGCGAAAAAGAAACTGGCCAGCTTCGCTCACGAGATGTTTCATATTCAGCAGGGCGCCTACCTCATGCCCCCCGATAACCGCGAAGCGCTCTTCTTTGGTTATCAGGTTTGGTACGATGGTTGGTGGAAGACCGATGAACACGGCCCCTATACGCTCACAGAAAAGCTCGATCGCAATCATACGCTTTGGTTCCTGGAAGCGACGGCGCGCTATTTTCAAAACAAGGTCGTGCCGCCGGATAGCCCCTGGCTCTATCACGGGCTCGCGAATTTTGGTTTAGAGACGCCTCCCTGGGCGGAAATCGACGGCAAGGTCTATGCGGACACTATCGCTAGAACAGGGTATTGGGCCTACGCGCGCTACGTCTTTTTCAAATATCTCTTTGATCGGGAAAAAGACGTGCTGACCCATAAGGAGCTCAGTGGTTTGGCCGAGCTATTTACGCACGTTGCCAAATACCAAGAAGACCTGCGCAAAGGGGGCAGCGGCTATAGCGCGTTTCAGTACATTTCGGCCGTCGAGGATTGGATGGAATACGAAGCCGTACCCAAACGCGACTGGTTTGGCTTCTTCCGAGAGTTCTCATTGCTGCGCGGCTGCAAAGCGTTGACGGATTGCCCCCATGTACCGATTGAACGCGCCAATCCCTTTGGCAAATTGGCGTCGCCTGAAACCGTGCTGGATCTAACAGGTGGCCAGAGCGACTACGATATACTCAAAGGGCTCTACGCCAAATCATCGGCGTATTACGAATTTTTCCCCACGCCATTTTCTTCACCGGGGGCCAATGAAGTTATCGTTGACGAAGGCAAGACGATCGCCAGCGCAAAGGCCTGCTCATTCGATACCACCCAAGGCGCGTATGCGGCTTTGACGAATAAGGCCGAGACGGTGCGTGCAAATTGGCAGGACCAGCAAAAGGTCGAGGAGATCGAATTTCCGGTTCATATCAATTATCAGTTGGCGGGTACCCGCTTGGATATTGTCGACAATATGGAATACGGCGGCAATCAGACCTATCTTTGGGAATTGGAATTTGGCAGCACCTGCCGAATACATAGTTTGAAGGCCGAGGCCTGGCGCTATGCGGATGTGGAAAAGTCCATGCGCTACGTCGACGAAGGCGACGGTGAATCGGGTATCACGTTCATTACCGAAAAGCCGGAAGAGGGTTCCGCCCCGACGGTGGTACTTTTGGTCGGCAATACGGAAACCCGACGCAGTGTTGCTGAGGGTTTGGAAAAACCGTGTACAGCGACGCTCAAGATCACGCTGGTGAGCTGTCCGTGCGAATCCATGAGCATCGTCAACGACGGCGGTGGCCCAGATGATAATCTGCTCAACTGCAATTTGAGCGGTGGAGGCAGTCTCAACTTCTGCTGGCCGGAGGAATTCCTCGTCGATGCAGCGTTCTTCAAACCCAAAGAGGAATACAAGGTTTGTTTTAAGAAGCATTCGCAGATCGCGAGCTTCTGTAAGCTGGGATTAGATGACTACGAAACGCTGTAGACGGAGACCTAATACCGAGAACCTAATACCGAGAACCTAATACCGAGAACCTAATACCGAGAACCTAATACCGAGAACCTAATACCGAGAACCTAATACCGAGAACCTAATACCGAAACGTCGTGAGCAAGCTTCGCTTGGCCGCCGCCGCGCAGCGGGGGTGGCGGACTCACGGCGCATTTGATCGACCGAAAACCGAGAACCCAGAACCCAGAACCCAGAACCGAAACGTCGTGAGCAAGCTTCGCTTGGCCGCCGCCGCGCAGCGGGGGTGGCGGACTCACGGCGCATTTGATCGACCGAGAACCCAGAACCCAGAACCCAGAACCTAGAACCGAAACGTCGTGAGCAAGCTTCGCTTGGCCGCCGCCGCGCAGCGGGGGTGGCGGACTCACGGCGCATTTGATCGACCGAAAACCGAACTGCGGCTTCGGCCGTTGGATTTTTTCTGCGATGTCTTGGGATAGACGCTTGGTCTCTAGAAAATCTGACCCGGTGGCAAATTGGATGCGGGCAACGGCGGACAGGTTTTACCCTTGCCCAAATCCGGCGACCAAATCCAATCCGTTACAACAACATCACCCATCGCTTGGGTATGTCCGCATGGACCATGGGAAACGAGGCTCGCTTTGTGTTCGAGCTGAAGGGTCTGGCGATAGAACGCGCCGTATTCGCCCGGAATCAAAAAACCGGTGATTTTTAGATCCTGATATTGTTTGGACGATACCTCGCTATTCACTTCAAAACCGAAGGAAGCATTGAGGCGAGCGACTTGAATATCAAAACCACCGCCCACGTTACCGGAGACGGTAAAGGAACGTGTGCGGGTTTCTTCTTTGGCTTCGGTATAGCTCACATCACGACCGATATCGCCGCCGGGCAAACAGCCAGTGACGGGTTCAGGGTCGTAGCTACGCACAATACGGGGGACACCGAGTCGCTTTACCTCGACGGGCACCCAGACTTTGAGTGGGATAACCCGTTCCGCTGTTTGGCCGGTGCTATCGGTCGCTACCACCGTCATACGGGCTTCGTAGTTTTCGCCGTAGGTCACAGGCGCTGTCTTCAAGCTAACCAATTCGAAGAGGCTATCGGTGGCTTGGCTCAGGGTCGTGCCCAGCTGAGGATTGACACCGGCAACGACCTCCACCTTATGGGGAGATCCAGCACCAAGCGTACTGACGGAGCCATTGCTTACATAGTCGATGACCGAAACAGGGCCGGTCTTGGGAAAGAGTGCTTCTGGATCCATTCCCAGGTTATCCGAGAGATAGCCCGAGAACTGAAAATTCTCCTTCATAAAGGTATAGGCGAAGCGCGTGGGCGCCACGGTGGTGCCGTCACGAAGACCGATGGCCTTGAGCTCGAAGAAGAATTCCTGGTTTTCCGAGGTATCGGTGATGCCGACGCCGCAGCCAGCGGCCAAGGGGCGCATCTGACGAATGATAATCGAGGGCAGGACCTGAAGTTCGACGCTAAGTGCCTGCTGTGCTTGCTTGGCGGTACCGTCCTTGCCCATATTCATGACGCGGACAATGCCGCGAAATGTACCGGTTTCTTCTTCGGTCGTGAACGGAATATTGGGACCAAAATTCCAGGTGACCACACCTTGATTGACTTGAGTGCCGGTCACTCGCAGGTCGACCTGGTTCGTTTTGCCTGAGGTGGTCTGATAAACGCCTTGGAATAGTAGATGAACTTCGCCTTTATCGGCGGATGGGAATCCCTCTCCCATAATGGAAAGGTCGCTGCCGACTGAGATGGCGCTTGGCGCGACCGATCTCAGAGCGGGCTGGGGCAGTTCGTAGGACGACTGCACAACTGGCGACGGGGGCTGGTCATCGACCGGCACGCCGCAGCTGGCAGCAAACGCTACGCATAGTAATATTGTTTTAATACACGCTTTCATCTTTTTCCCTGTCTCTACGGTTGTAATCTTATACAAGGAGCGTACCAGGATGAACCTAGGATCGAGCCCAGTGGTTTTAGTCACTTAGGTGAATATGGGATCTTTGAGAATCAGTCAGGCGGCCAATGGGTCTTCCACTGACACACCCTGGTCGGCACGTTTGTAACATTGTTCTCATAGGGGTCCGCTTGACACAGGCGCGGTCGCACACTACCGTTATTGGGTAAGCTTATGAAAATGCATAAAAAAATCGTCTTATTGTTCATTTCCACGGTTTTCACACTCGGTTGCCACGCGACTGAACCCCCCGATACTTTTCATGACAAAGGGATCCCCGACAAGGCGGTCACGCCGGATCTACCCACAGGGTGTGAGAATGTAACGCCTTTACCGGCTCCGACCGTCAGCACCTTCCCCGATCCATCCAATAACGCCCTGCAGGCCTTCCGCGGCACGGCCCCGGGCGCTTCCATGATCACCGCCAAGTCCAGCGCCGGCGAAGCCACGCCACAAAGCGTCGATAGCCAGGGGAATTACTGCATCGAGGCGCGGCTGATCGAAGATGCTCCGAATACGGTCACCTTCATCGCCCTCGACAGCAACGGTTGTCCCGGCGAAAAGAAAGTCGTTTCCATCACCCACGTTAAGCTCGCCGATGATGCAGGCGTGTCGTCGGCTCCGGCCAACGTGGCGCTCGGACAGCCGATTACCTCGGATAGCGATATCGATCAGAGTGACCTACAGAAGATCAACGACGGCAGCGATAGCAGCTGGACCGAGATCTCATTTTGGGATTTCGATATTTCGTCCACCTGCGACAAATTTAGCTGGGTCCGAATCGATCTAGGAAAGGTCTACACGGTTTCGGCGGCGAAGATACGCTGGGATAGTTCGGCCACGGGGCAATATGGCACCTGCTATACCCTACTATTGAGCTCGTCGTCTTCGCCCTCAGCACCGGATCCCACCAGCACCGATTGGACCGTCGCGTTTCAAACCGAATCTGCCACAAACGGCGAGCAGAATATTTCCGTGACACCCAAAAGTGCACGGTTCGCTGCACTACTGCTCTACGAAAACGCGCAAACCGATCTCGACTTGCAAGAGAGTTTCTATTTGGCTGAGTTTGAAGTTTGGGGCCAAGATCCAGATATCACGCCGCCCCCGCCACCCGATCGCTGTTCAAACGGCAACTAAGAATAGCGGTTATGGCCGATGGCCGACTGCCGACTGCCGATAACCAATTTCCCACAACCGATAACCGATCGCCAATAACCGATAACCGATTTCGCATATCCGATAACCGATTTCGCATATCCGACAACCGATCGCCCATATCCGATAGGAGCATCCACACGGCAATTTAGCCCTTCGGCTTACCGCCTTTCTTCGCTTCGCCGATGGACTTCGTCATATAGCCGCCGGTCATCGCGTCGAGCAAACCCGTCAGCTCTTCAATACGAATGCGCTGACTGATTCGCGTGGCCAAATCCACAGGGGGTCTGAGCAGCATATCGATTTGTAGGCGACGGCGAATATAGTAGACGGTTGTGACCTCACGAACAACGCCGTCGAGAATACCGATGAGAGATTGAACGTCTAGAACTTCGGCATTGAAAAGCAAGCGATCGAGAACCCAACTCACCTGTAGACGAAATCCCGTGCGGTCGCCATTGATGCGTTCGTCTTCTTTGAATTCCAACGTGCCGACGTAGAAACCGTCGTGCATCTTGCGCAACGCCGTGGTCAGCGAATTGGAAAACTCGCCGCTCACCGTGGGGATCAACGCTTTGAGTTGGGCATTTCGCCGTAGGTCGCGAATACGATCGGGATGCACCTGATAATAGCGAATAGCCTTATCCTGCACCTGCTGCACGGAGGGCTCGTGCTTGAAGCGAGCCAAGAGACTCTCTTCGGTCCACTTCCCTTCAGCCCAGGCAGAGTTGAGGCCGAGTAGGATTGTGAGAACGCCGAGTACCAATTTCATCATAACCTCCAGCGGTGCCGCAAGAGTAGGAAAACCTACTTTGAAGCCCACGGTTCAAACCAAGGCGTATCGACACCACGCGGTCGATCGCCCTTCTTATAACGTTCGAGATAGCCACCGGTGAGAAAGTTCACATAGTGTTCCAACTCTTCGATGCGTAATTTATAAATCACCCGAATCCGCAAATCTTCGGGTGGCTCCATCATCATCATGAAACGGAGCCGTTTGAGTTCGGGATAAAAGCGGTGAATATTGAAACGCAGATAGTGGCGAATTTCCTCGCTCACACGATCGACGCGACCAAACATGGTGGTCTTCAAATTGAAAGCCAAGCTGCTCAAATCCCAAGAGAGCATCATCCTAAACTCGTCTAGGTTTCCTGAAACTTCGGCGCGTCCGAAAAAGGGCAACGTGGGATAAAGGCCGTCGAATAGCACGGGATAATCATTAAAGCCCAAACGGGTATAAGAAATGTCGACGCGCGGGATCAATGCCTTGAGCGTTGAGAGGCGACGGTACTTCAATTGCATATCGGGTTCGATGCCGATGTAGCGGAAGGCCGCAAAGATCACTTCGGAAAGTGTTGGGAATTTATCTTCGTTATAGGCCTTGAGTACCTTAGCTTCTTGGGCTGGCGTAAGCGTCGACCCCTGGCCCGGCTTTTTGCGGCGCATGCGCATCATGGATCGCGACCAGGTAATCCACAGCATATCCGGGTCGACGGGGTCGATATCGAACCACTGCATACTCCCCTGCGTATTGCCGGCGTAGATGACTTTCCAACTATCGCCCCCATCGATGGTTTCCCAAATGAACGCACCACCGGTTTGGATCAGACCGCGGCGCTTTACCGACGCAATACTCATATTGCTCAAAGCCCAAATATGGCCTTTATGTTTGGGGCAGACTTCGATCTTAGACATTTCCATGCCGGTGAAGCGCAAGCCCCCCATACGCTTCCAGCTCTCGAGACTGCCGGTGAGAATATTGGGCGTATAGAAGAGACCGTCGTGCGTAGCGATATAGCCGGTTTTTTTGTCGAAGGGGTCGATCACAACACCGCGAACAATTCGCGCAGGTGGAAACGTGGTGAAGTAGATCCAATCCCAGCTATCGCCCCCGTCTTTTGAGCGCAATACGCCAAAGCCGGTACCGACGATGATGTAGCGCGAATCGGTGGGGTTGAAGTAGATCCAGTTGATATAACCTTCACCAACCCCCTGCGACGTCGATTTGATGTAATTGTTGCCACCATCAGTAGAAATATAAAGACCATTGCCGGTGCCTAGAAAAACGCGTTGTTCGTTTTGCGGGTCGACGGCGACATGAAGGATCTGCCGCCCTCTCGGGTTGATGCCCTGAAATGTTCGAATCCAATTCAACCCACCATCGTAGGTCATATAGAGACCAAACATTGTGCAGGCGAAGACGATCTTCGGATTATTGGGGTGAATGACGACAAGACGAACTTCGGTGGGCCTTACGCCACGCAAAAGCAGTGTCTGCTTGATGTTCAAACCCGACGTGGGCTTGCCAAATTTTCGCACCACCATTTGCAAACGTGGTGCACCACCCGGCAGACCGATACCGAAGTTGGAATTACCGCCCGCGCCCGCTCTGGAAGCTGCGCCCGGGTCGATGGTGTTATAATGACGGTGGTCGCCATTCCTTCGCCGCTGCCTTACACCCGGCGGACCATACGCGGTGCTAATACGCGTTCCCGTGCTGGAATCGATACGTTGCGCCGACGCCCCGCGGGAGCTTTTGCTTGAACCCGCTATGGGCCACGGAACGATGCTCCCCATACCCTTGTGTCGTGGACGCCACGCACTACGACTGCTTCGGTGGGTGCCGAAATAGAGCCGCTGCCAACTATCGCCATGAAATGGGCGCGGCTCGATAATGAGCCGGGATTCATCCCAAGTCTTGCCGCCGTCGGTGGTCTTCCAAACATACCCTTCCCACGAACCGACATAGGCGACTTGGGGATTATGCTTTGAAACGGTTAGCGCGCGCGGATACGCGCCACGAATCGTATACGTAATATCCTCGAGATAGACCCCAGGGGCAAAGCTCCCGGTCTTTGTCGTGGAAGGGGGGGGCGGAGGAGATGGCGCGATGGTCAGTGGCCCCGTGGGCTGAGAGCTGGGCTGGCTCCAAGCGACGGAAGCTACCGAGATGATAATGACGACGAGGAGACTATTGACGCGCAACAAAGGATAGTCCTTCCACCGCGTCGACGGTCAATCGCCCCGAATAATTCCGGTCGGGGGTAATTCTCACAAAGGCGATATTATAGGCGACATTGCATTGGCCGAGGTCGACCGTCGCGGTGTTGCCGGAAATTTCTGCCAGGCAACGGTCGGGCACGCTGCCTTCCGAACTATTGATGTAGGCGGCCAGTTCGTAGACTTGACCGTATTCACTGACTTCGATGCGGGTACGTCCTGCGAGTGATCCCAAATGAAATGCGAGATCCGCTTGACCGAGACGCGCCCTGAGTGCGCCACCGATGAAGGCCAGGTCCACAGTAGTGCATGCCGCCAAATCTAGAATTTGCCCATCGACAGCACCCACAATATTTTGCGAACAGCCCGTGCCGGGACAAGCGTCGGCTCCGCCGGATACGGGAGCGCATTTGGCTTGGCCAGCGAATGCCGAATCATCTAGCGATACTGGAATGTGCCCGGTGGCTGGGCTTTCGGTATAGCAGCCGGAAAGCCCTGTGAGAGCGATGACGACGAGCAGAGTTCGCATGAGCGGGACCCACAACGAACGTGTCGGGGGGACAAGGCAATGCTGGGAAGAGACGAGCGTCATCAATAGGGTGAACGTTATCGATTCCGGGGCTCATTGGCAAGATTGACGCGCCGTGCCTATTTCTGCCTAGCAGACACGAGATCGTCGAGCTCTTCTTCGGCGAGGCGCTCAGCTTCCCGTCGTTTCTGTTTATCCCAACCCTCGCGGTTGCTCTCGACCAGCTTCACGTCGCGTTCGGCCTTCACGAGTGCCTCACGGGCCCCGTCGAGATCCCGCTCGCGATCCTCTTGGATCTGAATCGCCTCTGCCAGCTCTTCCTTTTTCTGCTGAAGGTCCGCTTTGAGGCGTGTCGAATAGCGTGACAAATCTCGCAACGCTCGAATTGAACGCTGCTCAAGCTGCGCTTGCTCTTCGGCAAGCCCGGTGAGTCTTTCTTCAGCCGTCAACACCACCGTTCGCTGAGCGTTCGCTTTTTGCTCGGCTTCTTCGGCTGCGGCGATCGCCGTCGCCAACAGCTTGTGCCGGTGGTCACGCAATTCTCGTCGCAAACGCAAAAGCTGCTCGAGGGGATAGGCTCGGCTTTTTGCCAAAGCTTGCCTGCCCTACTTTTCCAAAAGGAGGTAGAGGGTCGATCCCTCGCGAAATACCAGCAGAAGGAGCTTTCCCTTGGCCCGCTTGTAATGGGTATAGAAACGAAGGCTGTCGGCCATGGGCAATCGGTTGAGTTCCAAGATGATATCCCCGGAACGCAACCCCGCCTGATAGGCGCGACTCGCGGGCAGCAATTCCGTGACAACCACACCTCGCATCCGGCTGGGCAAGCCGATTTTGCGGCGCCAATTATCGTCAAGCGTTTCCACCGTGAGGCCACCAAGGGTTCCCTGCGAGGGCCCCAACCGGGCGACCTGGTCCGGCAATTCACCGAGCGTAACAGCGATTTCCGTGGGCTTATTGTCGCGCAGCAGCCGCAGGCGAATCTGAGCCCCTGCACCGCGGGACGCTACCCAACTACGCAAGCGCGGTACCGAATCAAGGGGCTTGCCATCCAGCGCGACGATCACATCCCCCCGCTTCAACCCGGCCTTTGCCGCCGGACTGTCTGGCTCTACCCCGGAAACGATGACCCCGCGCTGCACCGAAAGCTTCATGGCGTCGGCCAGCTCGCGACTTAGCGTCTGAATCATGACCCCCAGCCAGCCTCGAACCACCTTGCCGTGCTTGACCAGGCTTTCCATAATCGGCTTGGCCATGCCCGTCGGAACGGCAAAGCCGATTCCCTGGTAACCACCGCTTTTGGAAAGAATCGCAGTATTGATCCCGATCAAACGTCCACGCATATCGACCAAGGCCCCACCGCTATTGCCGGGATTGATCGCCGCGTCTGTCTGGAGGAAATCTTCATAGTCGACGATGCCGACATTGGCCCGCCCGGTAGCGGAAATAATGCCCATGGTCACCGTTTGCCCGAAGCCGAAAGGGTTGCCGATGGCCAAGACCACTTGACCGAGGCGCACCTTGCTCGAGTCGGCGAAACGAATTGGGAAAAGTTTCGCCGGCAATTTGCTGAGGCGCAAAACCGCGATGTCACTTTTGGGATCGCTACCCACCAATGTCGCCTGCCATTCGCTTCCGTCGTAGAGTTTGACCCGAATGGAAGCGGCCTTGGCGATGACGTGGTTGTTGGTCAGAATCAGCCCATCGGTGCTAACGATGACGCCAGATCCTAGGCTTTGGCCCTTTCGCTCAGGAGCGCGTCGCCGAAACTGCCGGAAAAAAGGGTGATCGGTGTAGGGAGACGTGCGCCGGGGAGCCGTCAAGCGGGTTGCAGCCACGTTGACGACGCTCTTCACCGCACTTTCGGCGATATCTGAAAGGCTGCCCTCTTTGACCCCAGTACGTGCGAAAGCCGGCCTTGCGAATATTTCGATCAGCGGTTTCGTCGGCTGGTTGGCCTCAGGCTTGACCCCGGTTTTTTGAGATCCAACCGCCTTGGCATCGTCCGTCAACGCGGGTGACGGCTTCTCAGAGGTTTCTGAACAACCGACCATTGGCGCCCAAAACAAGATATTCAAAAAAATGAATAACCACTTCCAACTGGCGATCATCCGACCTCCTTTGCCTTCAACCGCGCGCCAACCAACAAAAGCGTAGCAAGCACTGAAAGCCCTAAAACGTAGAGTGCCAGAGTTTCGGACTCGCCGGTTAGGTATAAAAAGCCCATCAACGCGCAGGAAAAACCGAGTTGGAAGACAACTCTCAATTTCGGCTTTCTAAAAAGGAGAACCAGAGCGCCCCAAAGCTGGCAGGCGAAAACTGTAGACCAGCCCACCAATGGGACGAAACCGCCCGGCCTAAATAGCGTTCCGGTCGAAAAAAGATCTTGCGTGCCGTAATGCCAAATCACCGCATGGCCAGCTGCCATCAGACCCACGGGAATGAAGGTAGCGATGAGCAGTGCGGCGACCAGTCGAGTCATGATATCCCCTCGATATCATGGATCTACCCCGAACATCCAGCGCGCAAAAGAATGCAAGATCCCGCAGCCCGGCTACGATGGGAAGGTCCACAGACCGTTTTCGTAACCCTATATTGACGCGCCAAATCATATCGCCTCCCCGGTTAAACGACGGAGTCATCGGCGCCGTTGGGAAACGTCGAAATGAAAGAAAATTCCCTCGGTGAACGCGAGAAGGTATGATGCGGCTGAAATTGGTTGCTGAATATTCGGAGCGCAGTTACTCTTCGTAACGCTTTCCGAAAACTAGGTGTATTGTTCCGCTTCCTCCACTTTTTGAGGACGCAGCGGGTTATGAACAAAAGGATCCGAAGGAGAAAAGCATGAGAATCGCTGGTGGTGTTGTTCTACTTGTTTGCGCCCTATTATTATTGCTTCGTGGTTGCACAACCTATGGTGGTGCCGCTGCAGGTGAAGGCCTCATGAAGATGACGAAGGGCCTCGCCGACAGTGCAAAGAAGGCTGCAAAGGATACCGGTGTCGAGACGTCCGAAATGGACAAGGCCATGGCGCAAGCTCAGTCCTTGGTCAAGTACGGCAAGATCGTCGGTATCGTTATCTTGCTCGCCGGCCTTCTCTGTATCCCCGGTGGCATCATGTTCTTCGTCAATAAGGCAAAACCGCTCGCCTTCGTAGCCGCTGGGCTAGGAATAGTCGGTGAAGTGCTCATGATGATACTCGTCGGATTTGGGGCCTTCGGCCTTGTTACTATTGCCGGTTGCGGTTTTGCATTATTTGCCGCAACCAAAATAGGCGCCGACGCAGCCGGTTAATCCCAACCGCTCTTAGTTTCCAGACCTACCTCCCCTTCTCGCAATCTCAATTAATCTAAGAAGACCCCTTCAACGGAGGCTTTCTCTGTGCACGTAACTCTCTTGTGAATGCGAGGGGAATGAACCGAAGTAGAAAGGAAAGGTAGACCGAACGTCCGGGAACTTTAGTCGCGAGAGAATTCCATGACGATGCGCAGGATGTACCAGAAGAGGAGTGCGATGGCGGAAAAGAGGGCTAGTGATGCGGCTACGTGCTGGTCGGTGCGGTAGCTACGAAGTACGCGCGAGGTGTAGAAGAGAACATAGCCGCTGGCTAGCAGAACCATGGCACCGGAGAAGAATAGGCCGAGATTGAAACCGAAGATCAGTCCAGCGATGATGATGCCAAACGCTGCGAAGGTTCCCCACATCAACATGCCACGTAGGAAAGAAAAGTCTTTCTTGGTGATGAATACAGTGCCGGTGAGACCGGCAAAGATGGTGAGGGTTAGTAGTCCGGCGGTTGGGATGACCGAGGGATCTGAATAGTTCGCCGCGATGTAGAGCATCGGCGCGAAAATGAATGCCTCCGCAAAGACGTAGAGCGCCAGCCCGAAATACTGCATGCCGATCGAAACGGTGGAATGCGCCCAACGATCCGCTACCCAGCCAACGACCATAAAGGCGATGAGAAAACCGCCCCACGCCATCGGTGTTTCAGCGATGAGGCCGTAAAGCGACGCCGCTACCCCACCTTTGATCAATCCAGCTGAAACACAGACAAAAGCGAAAATCGCTCCCGCCAAATGCACGTAGGTGCGGCGGATAAAAGCAACCCGCTCATCGACGGTCGCTAGAGAGGCAGCACCGTCGATGGTGGCTGCCTGAGCACGTTTACCAAAACCCATTCAAATCCTCCTCGTTCACCGTTGGGCTCTCCTTATACGAAAGGAGCCCGAAAAAACCTTCTCAGGATTAGTTTCTGGAGCCCATCCATAGTAAGGCCGGAGGGCGACCAAGGCAAGGTCCAGCGCCCCTGTGAAGCACGGCCCAAAAGAAATGCTCAACGAGATCCAATGCCTACGCGACTGCTGGGGGCGCATGGTAGGCTCGCGTTGCGGCCCATGAATTCTGAGCCGTCTGGAGTCCACCCATTGAAACGCCGCCTTAAAATACTGGGCCTGGCTGCCCTCTTTTTGATCGTGCTGGCCGTTTTTCTTCAGCGAATCAGCACCTATAGCCGTTGGCAGATTTTCGGCGATCTCATCTATCGGGTCGACACGACCCAGCCGATTTTCGCGTTGACCTTTGACGATGGTCCTCATCCCATTTTTACGCCGCAGATCCTAGACCTACTGGCCGCGCATCGGGCCAAGGCAACCTTCTTCGTCTTGGGAATGCACGCAAAGAAGTATCCACAGATACTCACTCGGATCTTGGCCGAAGGTCACGAGTTGGCCAACCATTCCTTCAGCCATAGCCGGCTGGTATTTCGTAGCCCCGGCTTTATCCGGGACGAAATCGGGCGCACCGATACGCTACTCAACAAAGCGGGCGCCCGTGGTGTTCCGCTTTTTCGTGCGCCCTACGGTGCGAAGCTATTCGTTCTGCCTTGGCTCCTGGCCAGAGAAAAACGCAGCCATATTCTCTTCGATATCATTACCAATGACTACGAACGGCCCGGCGCCGAGGTCATCGCGGCTGATGTACTTGCCCGAGTCCGGCCCGGATCCATCGTGGTCATGCATGACGGTGGTGGAGATCGGTCTCAGACTGTCGCAGCGACGAAGTCTATCCTGCAAAAGTTACAGCGACGAAAATTTCGCGCTCTAACCGTTTCTGAACTGCTGCGGGAGCGAAAGCGATGATACACTGCCGCGGAATATGATCGAAAAATCACTCAAGAGTTTTGATAATACCGAAATCGTTTACCAGGTGGGCGGCAAAGGCGACCGGTGGCTTATGGTGGCCAATGGTTACGGTGGAACGTTTTGCGCCTGGCGCGAGATCTTTGACCGATTGAAAGACCACTACCGGCTCCTTGTCTGGGATTATCGGGGCATGCATCGCTCCGAGGTTCCCCGCGATCGCAATCTACTCAAGATCGTCGACCATTGCCGAGACATCGACCGATTGTGTGAAGCCGAGAATATCGATTCGATGGTTCTTGCCGGCTGGAGCGTGGGGGTTCAGGTCGCTCTGGAGCAGTACCGGCAAAATCCCGCGAGTGTGTCGTCGCTGATTTTGATCAACGGCTCGCCAGACCGCGTGCTACAGCGTTCCGCCCCGCGGCCCCTTTCCAAATACCTACTTCCGCTGACCATCAAAAGCCTCAATCGAATCAGCCCCGTGGTTGGCCCCGCAGCCCTACCCTTGCTACGAAATGCGGCGGCACCATTACGACTCGCCAAACTCCTTTCCATTCTCGGCGTTGTGCAAGGCTACCCTTCCGCCTGGAAAGAATCGTTGCGCGCCGTGCTGGATTTGGATTACGAAATTTACACGACCATGGGTCTCTACGCAGATGAACACGAGATCGAAGACTTCTTGCCCCAGATAGACGTCCCAACACTTATCACCGGCGGTGGCCGAGATATGATCACACCCGCGAAGATCATGAAATCAGTCGCGGCTGCAATTCCGAACTCCCAATACCTCGATTTCGAACGCGGAACACATTATTCGGTCATGGAATTTCCACAGCGCTACGCTGAGGAAATCCATCGCTTCATTCGCTCCAACCACCCATAGCCTTTCCGAAACGTGACGGACAAACGCGAAAGACCGACGAAACTTCCCTCCCGCTACCTTGACGCGAATCATTATCTCAACGAGGGACTGATTCGACTTGCGGAATCTACATCCGACGCGACTGCGACGCTGCCCAAGGAGCGCGGGCCAAACGATCGCAATCGCCGCCAATGGATGGAATGGTTCCTGCCTTACCTCGACCACCCGGAGAAAGCGTGGCCAGCTATTCACATCGGTGGTACTTCGGGAAAAGGTTCCGTCTCAGCGATGGTGGCGGAAATTCTCAATGCGGCGAATATCAATACGGGCTTGCATGTTTCCCCCTATGTTCAAGTCGCCACAGAAAAGCTCTGGGCTAACGGCCGCTACGCCTCGGCCGAAGAATTCGCACAACTGGTGGATTGGATTCGGCCCATTTGTGAATCTTTGCGTACACCGGAACTTCCCCTTCATGGCATGGCGTCCGTGGCAATCGCCTTGGAGTTTTACCGTCGGAGAAAGGTAGAACTTGGCGTCATGGAAGTTGGTGTTGGCGGCCGCAACGACCTGACGAATGTTATGGAGACATGCGTCGCTGTGGTGGGAAAGGTCGGCTATGACCATTTGCGCACTTTGGGTCCAACCCTTGAGGATATCGCTTGGCATAAAGCGGGCATTATCAAAGAAGGCTGCCACGCTGTTGTACTCGCGGGACCGGGTTTAGCCGCCGCGACGAAACAGGCGAAGCAGGTCGGGGCCAAGCTGCGGATAATCAGAGAGGAGAACTGGCGTCAATGCCCTCCCGTAACGACCCATGCGAACACTAACCACATGGACTATCGCGGAACCCATTTTCAACTCGAAGGTGTTGAATTGGCGATGAAGGGTTCCTGCCAGGCAGAAAACGCAGCGCTGGCTATCGCGACAATCGAAGCGTTGATCGACCAAGGGTGGTCCATTGACGAAAATGCGATTCGCCTAGGACTTGGACGAGCGAAAATGCCCGCACGAGCGGAGACGATGCCGCAGCGCAAGGGTTGTATGGTCGTCGTTGATGGCGCGCATAACGCGGATAAGATCCGAGCCTTGTCGCAGGCGATTGGCGAAATCCCTCACCGCAATCTGTTCTTGGTCTACGGTGGCCTTCATCACCATCCCCCAGCGGATTCGCTTTTTGATTTGGCGAGGAAGGCCGAGCAGACGATCATCACCGCCCCCACGGTCTATGCGAAACAAGCGAGGCCAGCCGCAGAGACCGCAGCCGATTTACGGGTCGCAGGAATTCCTTCCGTTCATGCCGTCGATGATGCCGAAGAAGCGCTGAATCTAGGCCTGCAGAGCGCGGGTGAAGGCGACCTTTTGGTCGTTACGGGATCACTCTATCTTGCGGGACAGTTACGAGGCCGTTGGTATCCGGCGGAGCGGGTGCTAGAAACAGGCACGAGTTGGCCTGCCTTGGAAGCGGTGAAGGCAACCAGACGCTAGCCGTTGGGATCGACGACGTTAACCCGCCAGATCTGCGTGCTCGTCGATTCCCTCAAGGAAAATACGACCTCCAGAAGATCTGTTGTGAGCTCCAAACCCTTCACGCTGACATCCACCTCTTTGAGTCCTTCGTTCACCACAACTTTGTCGGTGATCTCGAGATGGGTCGAGGATGGATTGGTTACGTCGATGTAGCTCTTGCTATTGACGGGTGCTGTCAAGAATAGGGTCAGCGTATGCGTCGTGCCTTTGGGAATATCCACGCTTCCGATAGCTTTGAGGAAGATGGCGGGCGGCGCATCGTCTCCACATCCCAAATTTCCGAATGCTAGACCCAGGGTGAATAGAGATAGGGCTGCTAGTTTAATTACGCGTCGTCGAATCATTGTAGACCTCTCAAGGTAGATCATCTAGGCGGCTGCTGCGCCGCGCAGGCCAATAGCACCCCATTCGCAAGCCAATAGCAAGGGGCTCAGATGTAAATCTGTAACTTTCGTCTATATTTTCCACAGAGTTCGTTTTGCGGACCGAGCTGGTCAAAGAGTGCGAGCATGGCCTTGCGCGCGCCATCCTCGCGAAACGCGCGGTCCTTCTTCACGATTTCCAAAAACGTTGCCAGGGCCTCATCGTAGTCCTCATCGCGGTAGAGGCCGGCCGCCAAGCCCCAGAGCAGGTCGAGATTCTCGGGATCTTCCGCCACCACCGCCCGCCATTGCACCACGTTTCTTTCCGCGCCGGCTTCCAACAGGTCTAGGGCGAGAAGCATGGCTGCCGCTTCTGCTGCATGCGGACTCGACTTTTCGATCTGCTGCAAGACGTCTTTGGCGCGCACCACGTCTCCCTTGGCCTGCGCCGCCTTTGCCAGGAGCATACTCGCCCGACTTTTGTGGCGCCGAGATTGGGTAACCGGTTGCAGAAGTGCCTCAGCTTTCGCCGGGCTACCGTCGGCTAATAGGCGTTCTGCGTGTAGCAACGCACGTTCTTCCGGGCTAGGGCAAACCCGGTCCAAGAAGAGTTCAACCCCTTGGGGGTCGAGCATGCCGTTGAATTCCTCAACGATCGCCCCTTGGTAGAAGGCTTTTACCGCTGGTATTCCCCGGACGTTGTATTTCGCGGCGAGGTTGGCGTTTTGGTCAACATCGATTTTGGCCAGAACAACTTCGTCAGCCCGGTTGGCGATTGCTGCTTCCAAAATAGGCGTCAAGCTACGACAAGGTGCACACCATTCTGCCCAGAAATCGACGACGACCGGGATTTTCAGTGATCGCGTGATCACCTCTTTTTCGAAATTGCTCTCGGTCAGCTCCAAGATGGCGGATTCGCTACTCATTAACTTAGTTTATATCATTTGGGAGGAAGTCCATAATATGCGTCATGAGTTCTAAGCATCGCGGATTGCACCCCAAGGATCACGACAACTTTGCCGAAAGCCAACACGCCAAGCTTCTGCTGGCCGTAGACGAACTCTCGTGGCTCATGGGTCGCGGCTACAATGAAGGTTCAGCGCTGACCCTCGTCGGAAATCAGCACCAACTCACCGAGCGGCAACGCAAAGCGGTGGGCCGGTGCGCCTGTAGTGAAGCCGGAGTCAGCAGCCGGCAAAAAAGGCAACTAGGCCTCCAGGAAATTAGAGGCCGTCCGCTTGAGCTCGACGGGCTGAACTGTTTGATCACCTGTGAAAGCGCGCTCAGTTCGGGGCTTATCCTACGCGGTAGAGATGGAGCGCATCGAGACATGGCAAGCATTCACGGGACCTATCGACTCGTTCAGGAAACGCCTCGCGCCATCGAGCTGATCGGTACGATGCTGTCGCAAGCCGCGCCTTCATCCGTTCTTTGGTTTCTCGACCGGCCGGTTTCCAACAGTGGTCGCCTCAAATCCGCAATCAGCAAGATCGCCGCTGACCATGGTTGGGACTGGCAAGTGGAACTCGACTACAATCCGGACCGTCGATTGATGGAAACCGAAGCCGTTGTGGCGACCGCCGATGCCTGGATTTTGGACAATTGTAGCGCCTGGATCGATCTCGTCGGCGAAGTCATCGAAGCGGAAGGAGCAACCCCAATGCTGGTCGATCTTAGTAAGGAGCCGGGAGGCAAGCCACCGACCGTTTCCGCTGCATCCCCCTCAACAAAAGCCTAGCTCGACGCAGCACCCGGCTGTTTCCTTCCCGTTTTACAAACGCCTTAAGCAACGTAAATACGGCAGCACTATCCTGTTTGCTCAGCAAAGAGAGAGCAACCAGGCGGACGAGGGAATGGGGGTCGTCCAAGGCCCGAGAAAGGATCGGGAGAGCCCGACTCGGTTTGAGTTTGCCTAAGGCCAATACCGCCCGAATACGAACTTTGTAGCTGGGGTCTTTTTCCACGTAGCGGGCGAGTCGTTGGTCACGGCTCGCATTCGCGGGAAGTGCTAAAAAGAGCATCACCACCCAAAGTAGATGGCGACCGCTGGGTCGTTTAGGCATTCGCATCCTACCCTTGCCAACGGCCCGTTTTCCGCCAGCTTGAGGCCAATTTCCACCGAATCTTCGTCACGCCTGAACGAACTCCCTTTGGGGATTCTCCGGGCGATTTCAAGGCATTGTACAAAGCCGGAGGTTGGCGCTACGCTTGTCCATGGCTTTGGATAGCGTTGATCTACAAATACCCGCCACCCCGTCGGGGCTGCGTGTCGGCTTTTTTGGCGATCGCGGGTCGTTTTCCAATTTGGTTGCAGAGCGACGATTTGGCGAAGATGCCAGCTGCCGTCCCTATCCACTGATGGGTGAACTCATCGAGGATGCAAAAGGCGACCGCATCGACTGCAGCGTGATCCCCATCGAAAACTCCGTGGGTGGCTGGGTCGCCGATATCTTGGATTTGGTTCTCAGCGAAGAATTTAGCGAAGCCGGTTTGCGGGTGCTGGAGGAAACGCGACTCCATATCGAACTCGCCCTCGTGGGGCATTGCAACTTGGACGATGCGCAGCGAATTTGCAGCCACCGCTACCCCCTTCGTTTCGCCCGGCAATGGCTACACCGTGCACGGCCCGACATCGAAATCTTCGAGGTACATAATACGGCGGAAGCCGTGGAGCATGCGGCGAACGACCACCACACCTTGGCACTCGCCCACCGAGCGGCGGCGGAACACCGGCAGGTACCCGTGGTTCTACAAACGCTGCCCATCGATGCCCCTAACGCCACCCGTTTCTTCGTCGTTGGAAAAAAACCGATCACCGCGGCTCCACCAACGCGAACCGCCTTTTGCTTCGCCGCGAGTCATCAGCCCGGCTCGTTGTATGGAATCTTGGGCGTCATCGCTCAACATCGGCTCAACCTTTGCCGGCTGCATTCTCATGCCGTCGACCACCACTTGGAGTCGTATCATTTCTTTGCCGAGGTGGAAGCAGATGCAGAGTCTTTGGAAATGAAGAACGCACTGGCAGAAATCCGCCCGCTTACGTCACGATTGGAAATTCTAGGCGCATTTCGGGTCATTGAGATCTAGAGCGCATCTAGAACAACCCGAATTCATGGCGCGACTTCGAAGCCAAGGACAAGTCCAGGAAAAGGTCTGTCGCCGATGGCCTGTAAGGGGGTAAGCTAGAGATATGAGTGCATCGCTAAACGTCCAGGACCTAAACGCGGATGAAGAATTGGCGCTGATCGCGCTGGCCAAACTGGTCGTCCGAGCCGACCACGACTTCAGCACAGAGGAAGCCGCCCAATTGCAGCGCGTTGCAGATCGCTTGGGTGCTGAACGGTTTGGCAAAGCAACAGCGCGCGCCAAAGAGTCGTTTAAGAAATCATCCGATGTACAGGCCTTCGCTCTCAAACTGGAACGCCCAGCCGCGAAGAAACTGATCTACGACTTGCTCTACGAGGTAGCCCTCGCAGGCGAAATCGTCGTCGATGAAGCGCGTGTCTTGCGATGGCTGGCTAAGAGTTGGGCCATTGAGATCGACAGCGAAAGCCTCGCCCCGAAACCCGATGCGTAGAATCTGCTAAGTCAGTTCACCGCCCTAAACAAGGGGCCTACCGCTCAGTCCACGTCATAGTCGTAGTCGGGTTCGTCTTCATCCTTACTGTCGCCGGTATTCCCGGTGGCAGGGGCCGACGAAGAAGCCGCACTTTCGTGAAAATAGCTCATCGCAGAAAAGCCGACCGCTCCAGAAACGGGGAGCGCTACCAGAAATAGGTGCACCAAATACGCGACGAGCCGTCCCGTCTGCCGTAGCCTTGGGGCCCGCGTGATCAATAAAAGAAACGGCGCAAAAAGGAGCAAGCTGAGGCTGGACACGGTCATCTCGGCATAGAGTAGACCGATTCCCCATTGCGCGACCAAGATCAGCGCCAGGGGCCCCGACAGACTATGGAACTCAAGCCCGTTGCCAAATCGCCAACTCAAAAGGAATACGATTCCGAGCGCGGTGATCAACGCCCCTGAAAGCTGTGCCATGACCGCTGTTCCAGACAGCGCCAAAACAGCGCTACTACCGACAACAAGTACGATGAGGCTCAGCGGTAGTATGGGGCCATTTTCGCCACGCGTCAGACGCCAGAAGATGGCCCACAAAAGCACGGTAGCTGCGGTGACCAACCCAATGCCGCCCACGAACCAAATCCACTGACCGTATAGAAGCATCCCCCGCCCGGTAAGCGGGTGCAACAGTACCCACGACAAAAAGAGAGCAGCAACGATACGAATTAGCCATTGTCGCCAGCCTTGTCGGATCAACGATTCACCGAATGCAGCGCAACCGCCGACCAACGCCACCCATGGGAGCCATTGGACAATATCCGTAGGGCGAAAGCTCAAACCCAATTGGCTTAGGTGACCTACCCAGTAGGCCCCAACCACTGCGAGACCAGCCGTCGGTGAATGCCATGCCGACAATTTTATTCGCCAAGGCGAGGCACTGAGAAGGATAAGCAACGCCGCCGCCGCGGGTAGGAAACCACCGTATAAGATGACATCGAGGGGCATGGCGTATTTACTTCTGCTTGACGCCTTCGATGGCGAGCGTGAGTTCGACTTCGTCGCTGAGACCAGCGAGCATATACTTCATACCGTAGTCACTGCGCTTGATATTCAGCGTTCCAAAATACCCGGTGCGGAAACCGCCCCAGGGGTCCTTGCCGGAACCAACATAACTCATCTTGAAGTTCACGCTCTTGGTCACACCGTGCAACGTTAACTTACCGGTTACCTTGTAGGCGCCCTTTCCGGCCTTGTCGACAGAGGTACTTTCAAAAGTTATCGCGGGAAATTGTTTTACGTTGAAAAAGTCCGCCCCCCGCAGATGCTTGTCCCGTTTTTTGCTGAAGGTCGCTACGCTGTTGGCATCCACGCGCAGGCTAACGGAACTCTTCTTACCAACAGTGAAGTTGCCTTCCACTTTGAAGAAACGGCCGTAGAACCAGGACGCTCCAAAATGTTTGATTTTGAAAATAACCGAGGAATGCGAACCATCGATCTTATAGGTATCCGCAGCTCGAGCGTCGCTGTCGACTGCGATCAATCCAAGGGAAAAGGCGGCTACTAACAGCCAGCGTGAGGCTTTCATTTTTATCTCCTAATACGAGTAATAGATGACCTTAATCTAGATCAATACCACCAATTAACAATAGCGCCTTTCAGCACCATACTGTTGCATGTTCAGCAACAATGGGCGGGGTATGGGCGGAATTCCTTCATGAAAACGTGCAACAGATCCGGGAGGCGACTGTCCGGGCGGCTCATCGTGGATCGGTTCTTTTGAATTCTAGGCGGGATTCTTCCTGCCAGTGCCTACTTGTATAGGCATCGGAACGTCCGACGTCAGAACGTCACTACGTTTCCACGTTCGACGTTGTGACGTTGTGACGTTCAGACTTCTGTATCTGGCCGAACCGCAGTCAGTGCATCGAGGTGCGATCTACCTCGAGCTGGTCTCACCAATATAGGTCGAGGGCTTCCAGGCGGGTCTTCAGCTGCTGGGCTTCGGCCTCGGGCAGTGCGATGAGGGGGGCACGCGGTAGGCCGGGCGCGATTCCTCTCATCTTCAGGGCGGCTTTTCTCGTGGCAACGGGTGGACCGGTAAATGTTCGGACGACGTCGTTGATCCGGCGCTGCTGGGCGCGGGCGTTGTCTAGATCGCCTGCGGCGAAAGACTCGTAGAGGCTCACCATGAGTTCCGGAACCACATTGGCCATCCCTGAAATTTGTGCCTGGGTTCCCATCGTCATTGCCGAGAACATCACCGTGTCTGCACCGTTGATGATTTGAGTTCCTTCGGGAGCGGTATCCAGAACTTTCTGTAGTTGAATCAAATTACCTGTGGAGTCTTTGATTCCTTTCACCCCGGCGCGCTCAAAAAGATATTGGGCGTCGTCGGGCGTAATATTGTAGCCGCCGAAAATAGGCAGGTTATAGGCAAAGGTCGGTACGCCGACCGCATCGCCAATCGCTTGATAATGTGCGGCCAGTCCTTCCAGTGGAGGCTGAATGAAGAAAGGCGTAATGGCGGCTACGGCCACGACGCCTTGGCCTTCCGCATGCGTTGCAAGCTCAATCGCTTCTTCCGTATTCGTTGTGCCAACATGAGCGAGAACGGGCACCTGTCCGGAAACGGTTTCGATGACTCGCTCTAGGACACGCTTGCGTTGCTCAAGGCGCATGAGGGGCCCCTCACCCGTCGAGCCACACGGAAAGAAACCGTGAATTCCCTTATCGAGTAGGAAGCGTACGAGGCTACTTAGGCTTTCGAAATCGACCTCGCCCGAATCTGTGAAAGGCGTAAAGACCGCCGCGATAACTCCACGCAGTTCTATATTCTTCATACGAGGAATCTTAGCGGATAAAGGCGGCCTTTCGCCAATACGCGCCTCAACGAACGGAGGGTTTGGGCCAAGGAATCTCGGTTGCACGCGGAATCGACCGGCCACGTGTCTTCAATTCCTCGCGGCAGCGGTTGCAGATATCGTATTCCCGATCGGTTGTGCTCACCTTGCCCATGGCATCTTCCAAAATGCATCCCCTGTTGGGACAATGCTCAAGCCCAAGCGTATGACCGACTTCATGCACCGCAACTTTGGCCAGTCGTATGCGGGCATGCTTGCGACTCTTCGACTTCTTCTTCGCGCGAAAAGAAGAAATGACGCAAGCCACCCCGTCGAGGGAGCCCAATCCAATGATTCCCCAGTCGATGTGGCGCCCTTTGGTGGTTGAGATGTCGACTGCGGTCAGTCCCAGAATCCTATACCCATCGGCAGGCATCTTTTGCGCGAGTACATCCAACAGCTTTTCCCCCCGATAGCGCCGACGGGGTTTGTAATAAGCGGATTTGGGTAGCGCAATTGGCGGCAGAACACGAACGTCCAACGCGAAGAAGGCCTTGAGCGCCTTCTGCACCAACGCCACGTCCACTTTGGGCAACGTGCGCCCCAAAGGCTGGATGTAGAGGATCTTCGAACGCGCCGCGGCCGGTTCCACCCGACCGACCAACACCCCAAGGGAAATGAGCATCCATCCAACAATGAGCTGCGTTCGTTTCTTCATCATTCCCCCCAAATCTAGTCTAACCCCAAGGCGTATAATTTCCAGCGTCTATGACAAAAACGGCAATAGCTTCTTGACAAGAGCAACCGCAGAGTCAACACTCTTCTCAATGTTGCTGCAAGAAAACTATTGCTCTTGTTGTTGTCCGGACGCCCAAGCGTCCGGTGGAGTTGCTTTCTTCTAGCTAACACACCGACTGACGTAAGGGCTCGAAACCAAAATGGTTTCGGGCCTTTTTTTTTGCCTATTGAGATGGAAATGACCGTTTTTTTGGGGTTATTCAACAGAGGTTTTAGAAAATGGAAGCGATAGCGATGACGAGCCCAGCGGTTGAGCGTGAAGAACAACCGACCGAACAGATATTGAAATGGGCGGCAAAGAGGTTCAGCCCGAGGGTGGCCATGGCTACGGGTTTCGGTTTGGAAGGCTGCGTTCTGATCCATATGATCGCCCAAGCCAAACTTCCCGTGCAGGTATTTACGCTAGACACGGGGCTCTTCTTTGAAGAGACGTATGAGCTTTGGCGACGTCTGGAGTCTCGCTACGATATTGAAATTCGGGGCGTTAAGCCAAGCCTTAGTCTGGCCGAACAATCCGCCAACCACGGAAAGAGCCTGTGGGAAACCCAGCCCAATCTCTGTTGTAAGCTGCGCAAAGTCGATCCGCTGCGCGCGCATAAAGCGAAATACGATGCCTGGATCACCGCCATCCGACGCGACCAAACCCCCGAGCGCGCTGTCGCCAAAGTCGTTGAGTACGACGAGAAGTTCGATCTCTTCAAAGTGAATCCACTCCTGCGCTGGACCGCGAGGGATATTCAAAAATTCATCGACACCCACGACATTCCCTACAACGCCTTGCACGACCAGGGCTACCCCAGCATCGGCTGCGCGCCATGCACCTCACGGGTCGCTGCTGGCGAAGACCCTCGCGCGGGACGCTGGCGCGGTATAGGAAAAACCGAATGTGGATTACACGGACGATTCACAACCGAAGAACCAACCGAACCACGACAAGACAAGTCAGTGCGGGAAAGCCTGGACGATGCGTGCTAGGACTATCCTGTCATGAATAGCCAATATCAGCGGAATGCTGGATTCATCCTTTGGTTCACCGGTATGTCCGGCGCCGGCAAAAGTACGTTGTCGCAAGCCGTCTATGACAGGCTCCGGGAAGGCCTCGGGGAACAATTTATCGCAACCGGCCGCATCGAACTTCTCGACGGCGATGAGGTTCGTACGCATCTTTCCAAGGGTCTGAGCTTCAGCAAAGCCGACCGAGATACCAATATTCGCCGCATCGGTTTCGTGAGCCGTCTCCTTGCGAGGAACGGCGTCATCGTCATCACCGCTGCCATTTCTCCGTACCGAGAGATTCGCGCTGAAGTTCGTCGTCTAGCGGCAGCAGAGAAGATCCCCTTTGTAGAAGTCTACGTGGAAGCGGAATTAGAAGTGTTGATTGATCGGGACACGAAGGGGCTCTACAAAAAAGCCATCGCCGGTGAGATCAAAGACTTCACCGGAATCTCGGCCCCCTATGAAGCACCCGAAAACCCCGAGATTCACATTCGCAGCGACCGCCAAGAAATAAGCGAATCCGTCGACGCAATACTCTCTCAGCTCATCGAAAGAGAACTCATCGAAAGGAAACCCTAGCCGTGCCTAGAAGACGCCATAACGAAGAAAACTCCACGACCCAAGAAGGCCTCGTTAGCCTGATTGGCGCTGGGCCCGGTGACCCCGAACTTTTGACGTTGCGTGCCGTACGACGCTTGGAACGAGCCGATATCGTCCTTTACGATGCACTCGTAAATCCCGAGATGCTTGAGTTCTCAAAGGTTGCCCAACGCTGCTACGTCGGCAAACGCGCCGGGCAACCATCTATCAGACAAGACACCATCATCCATTTGATGGTCAAAGCGGCTCGAGAAGGCAAACGCGTGGTTCGGCTCAAGGGAGGAGACCCGTTCGTTCTCGGCCGTGGCGGTGAAGAAGCGCTGGCTTTGGCGCAACAGAATATACCGTGCGAAGTCGTCCCCGGAATCAGTTCCGCCATCGCTGCTGCCACTGCGGCTCAAATACCGGTGACCCACCGCGGCCTTAGTTCTGGATTTGTGGTCATTTCCGGCCACGACGAAGCCCGCGTCAAACAACTCGTCGCCGGGTTCAAGCCAGAAGAGCTGACACTTGTGGTGCTCATGGGATTGAATACCCGTGGCACCCTGGCGAAAGCGCTCTTAGCCAAGGGGTGGCGTGGCGACTGCAGCGCGGCGATCATCTTCAGCGCTTGGCGCGACAACAGCTATACCCATTTGACAACCGTGGCCCAGCTCGACGATCCACTTCCCCCGGAAGCGCCCGCCCATAGTCCAGGCACCGTGATCATCGGCTCAGTCGTCGACGTATCCCAACAACTTCAATGCAAAAAGAAAGTAGCCGAGCATTTGGCCAGGAGAACGGCATGAGCCTTCCAACATGGAAAGAACGTCTAGCGGATTCAACCGATCCGACCCTAGCCGACGAAATTGATATCTTCGCCAGCCAAATAGCCTTGCGCAAACAGGGCAAGGTCGACGAAAGCGTCTTCGCAGAAACCCGATTGCGACGCGGCGCCTACGGGCAACGCTATGATAACGGCAAGCGACACGACGGAAAAAAAGTCCGTGAAATTTCCTTTCCCAATAGCGGCATCACGTCCAAGGGACCGGGTACGGAATGGGATGCCCCAGGCATGTTGCGTATCAAAATCCCCTATGGCGCGTTTTCCGCCGCTCAAATGGACGTCGTCGCTGAACTCGCCGAAGAATACTCCGAAGGCATCTCCCATGCGACAACGCGCCAAGATATTCAAATCCACTATCTCCACTTAGAGGATTCGCCCGATATCATGCGCCGCTTGGCAGCCGTGGGAATCACAACCCGCGAAGCTTGCGGCAACAGCGTCCGCAACATCACCGGATGCGTCCGTGCCGGCGTCTGCGGGGGAGAACAATTCGACATCACGCCCTACGCCGAAGCCTGCTACCAATTTCTGCTCGGACATCCTGATGCACAGGATTTTGGCCGAAAGATCAAAGTCGCCTTTTCCGGATGTGAAGGCGAAAGCTGCGGGTTGGTAAGCATTCACGATATCGGCTTTGTCGCCGCTAAGCGCAACTCGGACGACGGCAACGAAGAACGGGGTTTCAAAATGGTGGTTGGCGGTGGTTTAGGCGCAGTTCCCCACCAAGCCAAAACGTTAGAGGATTTTGTCCCTCTCGAGGAAATCCTACCGCTTTCTCAAGCCATTTGCCGGGTCTTTGCACGGCTTGGCGAAAAACGTAACCGCGCCCGCGCACGCCTGAAATTCTTGATCGCCAAAACCGGCATCGAAGAGTTTCGCCGCCTCGTGCACGAGGAACGAAAGACCCTGACCTTCGATCCCAACTGGAGCGATTTAGTACATGCCCCTTTCGATTCCGACAAACCCCTGCGGCAGTCAGCCCCTCTGCCACAAGCATCAGGGGAAATTGACAGCAATGGCTTTCATTCTTGGCAGAAAACGAATGTCCGACAACAGCGACAGGAAAACTATTCGACGTTCTTCGTCACGCTGCCCCTCGGCGATATAAGTTCCGATCAGCTTCGCGCCCTGGCTTCACTCTCAAGAAAGTTCACGGGAGATACCACGCGCATTACCGTCGATCAGAACCTCGCCTTTCGTTGGGCTAGCAATGCCGATCTACCTGCCATCCACGCTGAACTCATTGACATGGGCCTTGCCGACGGAGGCGCGGAGCATATCGAAGACGTAACATCCTGCCCGGGAACAGATACCTGCAAATTGGGAATTTCTGCCTCACGCGGCCTCGCAGGCGAGCTGCATAAACAGCTATCCGGCAGTGACCTCGACGAAGCCGTTCAAAAGCTACAGATCAAAATCAGTGGCTGTTTCAATTCTTGCGGCCAACACCACGTTGCCGATATCGGTTTCTATGGCGTGAGCCGCAAGGTAAACGGTTATACGGTGCCGCACTTCCAAGTGGTGCTGGGTGGCCAGTGGACCGAAAATGGTGGCGCGTATGGCCTGGCCATTGTAGCGATCCCTTCGAAGAATATTCCGGAAGTTGTGCGACGTATCTGTGCATCTTTCGTCGAGGAAAGGCAATCGGACGAAGCTTTTCAGCAATACATAAAACGTATCGGGAAAGTGACGATTCGTCAGCGTCTTGATGATCTACGCGACGTGCCCGGCCATCTAGCAGATCCCTCATACTATTCCGATTGGGGAGACCCCCGAGAATATACTACGGGCGATATGGGCATCGGCGAATGTGCAGGAGCAGTGATTTCCCCTGTACAGTTTGGTTTGGCCGATAGCGAACGAATCGTATTCGAAGCGCAGGTCAAACTAGACGAAAACGAATCCAAGTCTGCAGCCGAACTCGCCTATCGTTCCATGTTGGTCGCCGCCAAAACGCTCGCTGCCACCAAAGCGACTGGCTTGACCGACGACCCTGATACCATCGTCAACTCATTTCAGGAACACTTCCTCAAGACGAAACTCTTTTTCGACCCCTTCGCCAAAGGGAAGTTTGGCAACTATTTTCTACAAGCACATCAAGACGCCGGCGGCGACGTCAGCAAAGAAGTTAGCGAGGACCTTGCCCGCCAGCGCATCGAAGAAGCTCAACTCTTTATCGAAGCAGCCCATGCCTGTTACGGACGCATGAGCGTCACCTAAGGAAGTGTGTAAAATGCTCTTAGACCAAAGCCAACGAATTTCGGCCAAACTTCTTTTGGATATGGACGCCGCTTCCCTCAACCTCGACCGCGTGGTACCCGTTTTTCATCGCTGGATTCAAAAAGACCAGCTTCCCGATGAAATGCCCATCGATGTCGCCAACTACGGACACGTCAAAAACGGCCCCGGCGTACTGCTGATCTGTCACCGCGGCCACTATGGCATCGACCTACAGGGGGGAAAGCCCGGCATCCGCTTTGCGGGCAAGCGCGATCTCAAAGGCTCCGCAAAAGACCGTTTGCGTGCGGTCATCTTGGCCACGCTCAAGGCGGCGCGCTTGCTGAGACAAGAGAAGAGCCTTGGAGATTGGCCGGCACCCCAACATCAAATCGAGTTTTCCTTCGATGACCGCCTGCTTACACCTAACAATAGCGAGACGTATGAGGCCATCGCTCCCATCGTGCGTGAGCTTTGGCTTCAGGTTCTACCCGATTCCGACCCTCAGATCAGCCAGGGCGACGTTCCAGGTCGCCCCTTGACCATCCAGCTGACGGGTACGGGAGAGCTCGATCTTGAGGCCATGATCGGCAAACTCAGCGAAATCTGACCGGGTTCGTTAGACCGACTAGCTCCCCAAAGCTCAAGGTCGGCGCCCCGACAACCACCAGTATTTGCTGTCCTGATGACAAGTCAGCACACGCCCTCGTCGATGTGGAAAACCTCGTCGTGGATTACAACGTTTACTACCATGGCGCAGAAGGCGACGATGCCGAGCGTGGGGTCATTGCCCTATGGTGGCAGAACAGCAGTGAAGAAACGCTCTACAAGAACACCGATGTACCGCTTACCCCTGCTGAGTTTACAGAGGCATTAGGACTAGAGGCGCATGGCATCATCTTCAACCCCTACGATGGCTCTCCAACCGACGACTATCTGCCAGCCACCGATCTCGCCTGGAAAACAGCCGACGAAAGAAACCCCGATTATGTTGCCACAACCGACCACGCGCATTACGAACATCACGACAGAGATGTGAAGACAGCACCGGACTTCCACGGCGTATCCGCAACAATGAGTTCATGGGCCGGCGCCAGCAAATTCGGGGACACGCTCAGCGCAGGAAAGGCCCTTCCCGGCGCCTGTAATCTGCCGGAAGAAGTCTAGCCCCATAGACGTTCTAGGTTCTAGGTGTCCCCCTGTGTCAGGAATAGTTGTCG
>Ga0257122_1000205_pt1 | contig 61490 bp, 52 predicted proteins | sample SI106_120metaG_FD_190146 | JGI IMG/M metagenome (GOLD analysis project Ga0257122, IMG submission 190146) | Marine microbial communities from Saanich Inlet, British Columbia, Canada - SI106_120 | ecosystem: Environmental > Aquatic > Marine > Inlet | place: Canada: British Columbia | collected... | reverse complement strand
GGTGATTTTGATAAACTAACGATGTGCAAACGGGTCAGCCAAGAACTCTTCGGACACGCCCTCAACCCCCAAGGAGCGACCTTCTTGGGCGACTCTCCGAATGACGTTCCCATGTTCGCTTTCTTCGAGCATGCCATCGGTGTAGCGAACGTCAACGAGATGGCCCATCGCATGGACACGTTACCGGCCTATATTTGCGAGCAGAAGGGCGGCGAAGGATTCGCCGAAGCCGTGGCGCATATTCTACGACATCGCCCCGAGGAAAAGAGTCGCTAGACTAGATTTCTACGACGCCGCTGAGTTCCGCCCCGTCTGGAATATGATAGGCCCGCGGTGAGTTGTTGCAGATGGAAACGTCCCCGGTGCACACGACCCCTTTACCAAAGTACACGTCCCCCTCGATCTGCAGACTGCGGCAATTCTTCAAACTCGGTGTGTTGGCGAGGCGCCCTTCAAAATCCTCTATGCCCTTGTAGTACCGCGCATCCAATTTGATCAGGGGTGGAACACCTTCCCGTCCCTCCACGGGCCGAATGCCGCCATCCGCTGCCACGGTGTAGGCATCTGAACGCAACGCGAGCAAATCGACAGTCCCCTTAACCGGGGTAAACCGGCGCCTGGGCACGCGAATACCCAAAGCACTGTCGAAAGCGCCGATGGCCGCTCCCATGGCCATTTCAAGTTGAACGATGCTCGCCCCGCCAATCTCTTTTGGATTCACGATCATGGGAAGATGCAAATTGCCATTTCGCATACAAGACTGCATCGCATCCAACCGCCACCACAGGCTGTTGGTATTGAACACCGAAAACCTCGAGAGGTCTTGAAAGTCCGCAGTATGAGCCTCGTCAACCTGAGCCCCCTCCAAAAGCATCAACCGACCACCATAGCGAACGAGCGTTCCCCCTTTGATATCTGCCGAGGTTTTGTCGGTGACCTCCATGGCAAAATCGACCGACTGTTGGTCGAGGTAACCAAGTATCCCCGGGTCAATCGTGGCTGATAAATTATCGACATTGGAAACGAAGGCCCAACGAAAGCCAGCGTCGATCAATCGCTCCAATTGCCCACTTATCTGCAACGCCAAATAGATATCGCCGTGTCCCGGTGGGGCCCAATTGTCTTCGTGAACTGCGAATTCTGTTGGCTGCCCAGATTCCTGTTCGATGCGCGGAAATTTATTCTGCAGAAAGTCGATTCCGTCCAAGTCCAAGTCTCCGCAGACATCGGCAAGATGCGCCAGCGAGTCCCGCTGGGTGCGAAAGCTATTGAGCAAGAGCAGCGGCGTTTGGCAAGCGTAGCGCTGGTTGACGCGTTGGATTTGGTCGACGACAAGCTGCAAGAACGAACGACCACCGCGAACCGGGATCAACGATTTTGCCCGGTCGAGTTTCATCGTCGTACCGAGCCCGCCATTGAGTTTGATGGCGACGACACGATCCAGTAGATTTTCGCCATGGGCGATGGATTCCGGTGTTCGCATCGCTTCGTAGTCGACAATATCGTTGTCTTCGGGCTCCGAAATATCAGGCCAGTGGAGCTTGCCTCGATCACCATTTCGATGTTTGGCGTAGAGTTCAGAGAAGACGGTGGCCACCTCGTCCGCCAGACCTTCGTCGCGAATACGCGCGACGAATTTCTGCACCAACTCGGTATCCTGTTCGATATTTTGTTCATTACGTGTGTCAGCTGGCATAGCGGTAGATTACTCCGAGTCGAAGGGGAATTGCCACCCGCCGTACCGCCCGCCCTTACCTCCATCGTGCAACCGGCCCCTATCGGTGCTAGGGTCATGTGCTGAATTCAGAACTCTGAGTCGGCATCCTGCGGAGCAAATTGTGATTACAGAACATAATGGTCTCGAAATCGAAACCATCGCCAATGGTCCTTTCGTCGAGAACTGCTTCATTATTAGTGAAGCTGCCAGCGGTGAAGGTATTTTGGTCGACCCCGGAGATGAGGCCGAGCATATTCTCGGAAGGATTCGGGAGCGCAAGATCTCGATCAAGAAGATCGTCAACACCCATGCGCATATCGACCATGTGGGCGCCGTCGCCGACATCAAGAATGAACTCGGCATTCCCTTCGCCTTACATGCAGCAGAATCACAATGGCTTGATTCCTTGCCGATGCAGGCCAAGATGTTCGGCCTCCCCCCCAAGAAGATTCCCACACTTGACGAGGAGTTGAAGGCTGGGGATGCGATTCATTTTGGGAATATGACGGCCAACGTACTTCATACCCCAGGGCATTCCGCCGGTGGTTGCTGCCTTTATTTTGCCAACGAAGGCGTCGTCTTTGTCGGCGATACGCTCTTTGCCGGTTCCATCGGTCGAACGGATCTGCCCGGCGGGGCGCTGTCCGTATTGTTGGATTCTATCGGTAGAGAGCTGCTCGCTCTCGACGACCGCGTCGTCGTCTACTGTGGCCACGGTGAGCCCACGACCATTGGTCGGGAGCGAAAGGGAAACCCCTTTCTACAACCGGGTTTCGCAGGCTAGAGCAGGCTAGTCGCTTTCGGCGAGGAGAGAGCCGATCAAGCCTTGCATCGCTGTGGCGACAAAGGGCTTGTGGCAAACCGAGACCACGCCCTCACGCTGTACTCCGGCTAGAACGGATTTATTGGCATCACTCGTCACCATGAGGATGGGAACCGACGATTGGTTGCTTTCTTCGCGAATGAATTTGATAAGTTCCAGCCCATGCATTTCCGGCATGTTGTAGTCGGTGATGATCAAATCAAAGTAGTTCGTCTTCAGCTTTTCGATCGCATCAAACGCGTCGACCGCCTGGGTGATTTCCTCGAACCCCATCCGGTCGAGGGACATACTGATGAATCGCCGGCTAGCCAAACTATCGTCGACGACCAAAACCTTCAATTCGCCGACATTGGGCAAGGGATCGGTCGTTTCCACGGCGATGCGCAAGATTTGCTCGAGCTTGGCAGGATGAAAGGGTTTGGAGATAATTCCCGTCACACCGGCCTGGCGTACGGGTTCCAAATAGCGGTATTGGGTCTCGCTTGAGATCAGCACGAAGGGGGTTGCCATCGCTGCCTCATCTTGGCGGATGGCATCCAAAAGTTCCGCGCCGGTCATGTCGGGAAGATGCATGGAACTGATCACCAAATCAGATCCCTCAGAAAGCACCATCGCCAACGCCTCTTGCCCCGTGGTTGCCACCTGCACAAGGGTAGTCCCCATTTGCTCGAGGAACCCTGTAATGACCTGAGCCTGGGTGCGCGTGGGCTCGACGAGCAGCACGGAAAGATCCGAAATATTCATATACGCATCTACCTTGGCGAATGACTAGACGCAGCATAGCCCAGCTTGGGAGCTATTGACAGATTCGCAATGCGATGCGGTAGCGGGCCGAATACCCCGACAGGCACCTGCCACATTTCTTCACCACATTCGGCAGACCTCCCCTATCCGAAGACCGATGGATCGTCGACATTCGAATACTGCCCTCTCCATCGCAGCTTGCACATCTGCCTGATATTACAGAGGTATCTTAGGCGCAAGGTGGTACGAAGGTTGCTATCGCCCCTATGGGCCAATAGGTATTCTGGGGAGTTTACAATCCAATGTTCTACAGGTTTCAACGGCGCTTTTGGGCCGTCTTCATTCTCGTCCACTGCTTTCAAGCTGAGGCCGTTCCGAAAGTGCCGGGGCGGCCAACGGCGCTCCAAGAAAAGCAGGGGTCGGCTCGAGAGGCCAACTACGGTCGGCAATTCCAGCGGAAACTCGCGCGTCATACGCGGGCGGGGCGCGCCAGCTTTTTTCGTCGGTTCTTGCCTCTTCGAGACGGAAAAAGGGCTTTTGCAGAGCGGATCGCCATGGTGAATCGCTCGCGTGAATTCGTCGTGGCGACAGTCTACAGCATCAACCCCGATCAGTACGGCTTCGCATTCGTCGAAAGCCTGGTTGCCGCGGCGAAACGCGGTCTATCGGTCACCCTCCTTCTCGATCGAAACGCCCAGTTGGCCCACGATCTAAGGGTCGACAAGGCCCAAAAGCGACGAATGCGCAGCCTCTTCAAGGAACTGCAAGACGTCGGAGGGACATTGGCCTTCGCCGGTGGTTGGAAGATGCTTTGGAAACGGCCCGGTGCCGGCAAGCATACGAAGGTCCTGATCAGCGACGGTCGGCAGGCCATCTACGAAGGACGAAATATCGGTGAAGACTACGTGGAAAAATGGTCAGACTTCGGCGCATTGCTCGAAGGCCCTGTCGTTGGAGATCTCGCTCGAGAAGCCTTGCATCTGCTGAACACAAGCGACCCTTACCGTTGGCACGGCCTACGCAGCCGACGGAAGGATCGCCAGCGCTACGCGGTAAAACTCAGCCAGCTCGGACGGCTGATCGAGACGTCTAGCGTGCTGAGAAGTTCTAGGCTGAACAACAGCGCTCACAAGCCAGCATATTTCGCCGCTTGGGATCCGCTCGGAGACGAACGCACGTTTATTCCCCAGGGCACGAATCGGGTCACCCGTGCGCTTGTCGACGCCATCGACCAGGCGCAGAAAACGATCACCCTATCCACAAACTTCTTCTTTCCGTCGTGGGGACTGCGGAAAAAGCTGAAGCGTGCGGCACAACGCGGGGTTCAAGTGAATATCGTCACCACGGGGAAGGGGCATGGTCCGGGTTACAATCTGGGGCGCTGGATCGTTTCCCTCTTCAGCCGAGACCTCCACAAAGCTGGATGCCGTTTCTTCGAGACCCGAAAAAAGGAACACGGCAAGCTATACCTTTTCGATGAGGAATTGGCCGCGTTCGGTAGCTACAATACGTCGATGATGTCGCACGCACTCAACGCCGATTCGTTACTGTTCAGCGTAGAATCCCAGGTTGTCAACTCCGTGAGAGAGGCTCTGAATGAATCCATTGATCAGAGTGTGTTGCGCGACTAGCCGTAGTCTAGCCAGAGTCTAGAACGCAACGACCAGGGCTGTCCGCCCGGCAAGACCCGCTCCCCTAAACGTGAGTCTACCGCTACCTTCTAGGCGAAGCGCGAAGCGTTGACTCAACGTAATATCGTAGCCAACGGTGAGGTCGAGCCACGGCACCAAATCTGCTTCGGGGGCAACATGAAACTGAAGGGCAAGACCTGAAGATAGGTGAAAACCGTAGATCTGAAAAAGGAATGCGACCGCGGTATCGAAGGTGACGAGCTCATGCCGGCCACTCGGAATCAGTTCGTTCCATTCGTGCACCGCCAAACCCAACGGTATCTCGGTCGCTAAACGAAGGCCGATACTCCAGTTCCTTTGCCGCCGGCACCAACGAAAACGTAGGTCGGCGCCCAGCGCAGGTCCTCGAAAAGCAAAAATACCATCTTCAGCCTCGGCAACGAATTGTTGATAACCCGCACCCAAACCGAGTGAAACTTGAAGTTTGAATTTGGAGCTCGGCTCCAAACGCAATCGTTGTTTCAGTTGAGACTTTTCCCCTACACGCTCTCCCGATGACGTTGAAGACGCCGCAATCGCATTATTCGGCGCGGTCCATAGCGCCAGGATTGCGACCATCATCATCCAATGGCTGAACTTCATTTCTGCCTCCTCGTGGATACCTCATCCACTGCCAGCAGAATGGATCGCAGGAATCATGCCAGAGATCCATATTGGCGGTGGTGCGATCACCCCCAATATCAATCGGCTTTTCGCTGACTAATACCAATAACATTGAAACATGCTTATTAATTACAGGTGTCTGGCAACTTTCGTAGCCAGCTTTTGCTTTTCATAGAGCTCAGATACCTATTAAAGTGCCTGATGGTCGGGGAAGTTCGGACCGAGGCAGGAATTGTCAAAGGGGCGATGGGGCGGCTATTTTCCTCGGCGGCTCGCAACCTCTTCCAACAATTTCTTGAACTGTGGAAAGGCGTCGGCCAAGCGTAGGACGGCCTTACCGGAAAGAAAGAGCAACGTTGACTGGGTCATTGTTGTTGCGGTGGCCCGCGCCGGCTGAGCGTTAATCACAGAATTCACACCCAGCATGAAACCCGAAGCAACATGCTCTGCGGCGTGTTCGGGATCCGTATCTTGCCAGCATAAGGATACTTCGCCCCTCAGAATGAGGAAGATCCCTTTGCTATGTTGACCGGCGTCGAAAATAACCGTTTTTGGCGCGACATCGTAAGCGGTAAATCTCTTTAGCAGATCCTGCCGTTGCTTCTTGTCGAAGCTCCGAAACATCACGCTCTGCTCGAGCAAGTTATTTAGTTGCCGCCCCTGAGCAAGCTTGTCGAGTGTCGGGGCTAGACGTGGAAGTTCGTCGCCCATGGCCCCAAGTGCAGCCGTGCCGAACTGTAGTACATCCGCTGCCTTCACCACCGTCGCCGATGCGGACCGACGCGCCCCGGTCACCACGCCCATCTCACCGAAGATGTTGCCACTGGCTAGCTCGGCGAGTTTTCGTTCATTGCCGGTCTCATCTTCGGCGTAGATATGAACCGCCCCGTTGGCTACCAAATAGCAACTATCGGAAGGGTCACCGGCGGCGAAGATTCGATGTTGATGAGGAAACCGAAGCACCTTCAAGGAGCGGTAGGCATCCTTCAGGGTTTCTGCACTCAACTCACCCAGAATTGGCGCCGGTGGAAACGTCGTGGGCAACGGCCCCGCTGCGCTTAGGTCACTTCCAACCTCACGCGCACGGGCATAGAGTTCTTCTACTCGCTGCTTCTTCTTCAGAATGCGGTCATCGACGTTGAGGGTATCCAACCGAGCATTGGTTCGCCCACCTACCTGGCCGACACGGTTCGATCCTTTCTCGTAGGCGAGCGCCAACCTTTGAAGTCGTTCTTCAATATCCGCCCCGCCCGCTTCCAACGCCCGAAGCGCAACGACGGCCAACAAAGGCCAGCCTCCATCGATACAAAAATCCGAAACCGCCGCATAGACTTCTGCGGCCGCTGCTCTTTCTCCACAGGCTGCTAGACAATCAGCAATGGCCAAACGGACACTCCCCGCCTTGGGGGCCAGCTGAAGGATTTCGCAATAGAGTCGAAGCGCGGCAAGCTGTTCGCCCATGACGCACATCGCGTCAGCTTGCTTATTGAGCTCGTCCAACCGTACTTTCATATGCGCCTCTTCAAGCGAGACGAAACCATCAAGGCATCATCCCAGCCGGTATGCAGATTAGCACAGCTCCACACATGTAGGTAAAAAGTCAATAATTTGCGCTAGATCTCGGACGCTGATACATCAAAATAATGAAGCTACTGATTCTCGAAGAAGATAGCGGTATTCGACTTTGGTTATCCAGTCAGGCCGCTCAATCGGGTGTGGAACTACAATTCGCAACAGACCATTCGGAGGCGCTGACCTTAGCCAGCCAGTCGCTTTTCGACGGAGCTTTCTTCAATATTAGTACGTGTTGTCCAGACCCATCATCAATGGGTCATCAAATTCGATCGGTTTGCCAGAGCGGCGTACTTCCGCTCTTTTTCTTTTCCACATCCACGGCCTTCACGGCCATCGCAAAGATCGCGGGTGACAGCGTAGACGGGCATATTGCGCGTCCCTTCAATATCGATGATCTGGTACAAAATACGCGCGTAGCGAGCGCCTAAGCACTCGCGCTACAACTGCGTTTAGGCTTCGATTTCGCCTCGTAGAATAGCCGCGATTGTTTCGGCGGCCTTTGTCGCTTCCGCTAGCTGATGGCTTTGAAACGAAGCTGCCGCCACGACCGGATGTCCCCCCCCCCCGTAACGCTCACATAGTTTGGCCAGATTGATCAGCGGAGCTGGGCGTTGCCAGGGATTACTACCAACAGAAATCTTCACCCGATCTGTCGTCGCACTCAGACCCACCGTATAACGAATACCATCAGCCAAATAGTAGGGAATGAATTTGTTGAAGGTCTTCACGGCCGATTTGGTCAGATCAAAAAAGGCGACGCCATTGTCGACGGTCATTCGCTGCTCGAAGACGGTGATCGCTTCACGGTGCGAAGTGAGCAAAGGCTTAAGGCGTTGTTGGACCCGTGGCGCCCCGTAGACCTGCTTTAGCGTCTTGATGGCTAGCTGCTCAACGGCCCAGTTGAGTAGGCTCTGGTCGGCGCGTTCAAAAACCGCCATCATTTGCAGAGCGGGCTCCTGCAAGGCAACTGCTTGGTCTGGCGATTCAAATCGCGCAGCATCTATTAGATCGGCCCAGCGAATAAGGTCCTTGAAGAAGGCGCCATCGAATTCATGCTCTTTTTCCAACCACCTCAACATCATTCCCGCACATGAAGGTGCTGTGGGATCAAAACAATGCGTTGCCGATGTGGAATTTTCGAACGCCGCCTTATGATCGGGCTTCATGAAGGCGCTTTGATGATGGTCGCACCACCACGTTAAACGTGAGGAGGGCGAGTAGCGATAGTCGACCACAGCATTAACGTCGGCGTTGAAGCAGGCATCATGATCGTCTCCGTAGGGATCCTCTCCTCGATGCATCATCGGCCTCAGCGCAATTGGGGCTTCCTTATCTATTTTCTGGCGGAAGAAACGATACATGATCGCGGCCGACGCGGCCCCGTCAAAGCAGTTTCCGTGATAGAAGATCTGTAGCTTCAATGGAATACCCTTAGCTCAACAAAGAGGGCACGAAACTACGCTTATTCGATTCCAATCACAAGGTGGGGACTAAACAGCGACTTCGATCTCGCCAGACTTTACCAAACTCGCATACATAAACGTCGATTCGTAGTCCGGGCGCAAGGAATCCAAGACCCGCGAGGTGACCACCGTTTCTTTGCCCGCAAAAATCAGCCGGGCACCTACCCGAGGTGTACGATGCACCCTTCGTTGAAGGTCGACCGAACCGAGCAATTCGGCTCGCAACGCCTTATGACGGCGTATCCACCTTCCCGTAGTACTATCCCGCACCCCCACACATTCTCGATCGCGAAGGTGATATTCGGTATTGCGAGTGATAAAGACCCGATGACGCCGTCTCTCGCTTGAATTCCTCTCTTCTGCCATCTCAACCTCCTACAGCCCACCTACTATACTACGTTATCCTACATGTAGGTAGTAATCGCACCTGCGGGGATTCTCGGCCTCATTTGAGGCCGAAGGCTATCTCAGAATATTGAGTGTTTTCACGATTTTCCCGGATGAGGGAGGGGATTTTCGGCCCCATTGGGCCTTGACCGCGCTGCCGATGTACTGGAGAGTTTGGCCATGAAAATAAGGACGTCTATTCAGCCCGGTGTCAAAACCGGATTTCGCTTCGCAACGCTCTTCTGCCTATTCGCGTTGCTTGTCGCCTGCAACGCTCCCCCCCAAGTCGGCCATAGCGATGTGGGTCTACCTTCGGATCGGGACGCTTCTCAGATCGTCGATTCGCAGGATGACGCGCAATCAGAATTTTCGACACCGACATCCGATGGATCGTCCGCGCTAGGCCAAATCGGTGCGGCTTGCGCCAAGAGTGCAGACTGCGTCGCGGGTTTATCATGCGATACCGATCTCCCCTTGGGAGCATGTAGCAAAGCATGTTCGGAGGACCAAGATTGTGGAGACAGCGCCTACTACGGCTGTGCCGCGGGAAAATGTCGCTCGCGCTGCGATATATCATTGGCTACGAATCCCTGCCGAGATGACTACGTCTGCGAACGATCGGGCGTTCAGGCGAATTGCGTCCCCGACTGTCGAAAGACACCCTGCAGCCATGATGGCTGGACCTGCGACAATGACAGAGGGCTCTGCATCGATCTCAACGGTGGAAAATTCGGAGAGGCCTGCGGCGCCGAAGCCGGAAACTGCGATGGCACGCCTAATGGTATCTGCTATTCGCTCGCGGAATTTACACGCCCATTCTGCACCGTCGGCTGCAGCCTCTTCACAAACCCCTGTCCAGCCGCATTGACCAATGCCGGATGTATCGTCGGTTCAGCGACCAACGCCTACTGCGCCTATTATTGCGATCTTCCCAACGTCCCCTGCCCCAGCGAGCAACTAAAATGCGTCGCCTACGATCAGGATTTCAGTGTGTGTATACCCAAGGGGCCAGACGATGAATAGGCTGCGCCCAATTCGCCACATCATTCAACGTCAGCATCGACTCGGCTGGCAGCGTTTCGTCAGTTGTGGGCTCTGGGTTGTCATCGTTGGCGTCATGAATGGCTGTAACAACGGGGCTCCCGCAACAACACCCGAGGAGGCTACGTCCAGGCAATACCGACTGGTCGACCTCCCTCAGCCAACAGCCTCCAAGAAACTCGGAGAATTGCGCGCCAATGGATTTCACATCCTCAACCGAATAGGCTCGTCGCAATACCTACTCTCCGCAACCCAAGACGTCTTCGCCCAAAACGGAACACTTTCATTCGCCAACACCCGAGCGACATGGGGAGGTAGGCTTTCCCAAAAACTGGCCGAAGATCCCGCCAAGAACGGATCGGAAAGCCTCACGCTATGGGTCCTCTTTGCAGCCGACCAAACGAAGAAAGAAATCGAAGGGAAACTTCGCAACTTCGATACCGCGGCCAAACGTGTTGGCTTCGCAGCACTCTATCAACTTTCTATTGCGCGAGCGCGTTTGGATAGCCTGGAGAAACTTCCGGGATTGCGGCATATCGATCTCGCGCCCGGTCCCGCCGTTGCACTTCTCGACCAAACGCGAAAAACCATCGGTGTAGAGAGCCTACATCGAATCGACCTCAGCAGTGATCCCCCAACCTACCGACTCGCCGGAAAAGGTACGGTCGGTGGAATCTGGGACCCCGACGGTGTCGACCCAACGCATGAAGACCTCGCCGAAGCATTACTGCGCCATCCGAACCCGAGCTTCGCCGGATCTCTTTCCCACGGAACTGCCGTTGGCGGCTGCTTGGCCGGAAGGGGCATTAAATCCGATAGCGACGACAATCCCTGGAATCCCTACGATCTGCGCGGTATCGCTCCCGAGGCCAAACTCGCGATGTATCTCGCCAGTGGCGACCGCGATGCCCAATCAAAGAAGACGGATTTCACCGAACAATATCTGCAAGCCCGCAACGAATTCGGTATCGATGTAGCGAGCTTTTCTTTCTCCCACAGAGGCGCCGCGACCTACACATCCGCGGGTACCAATCTCGATTATCTCATCGCGGGTATCGACAAGAGATTACCAACTCCCATTCCCATCGCCATCGCTGCCGGCAACGAAGCCTGGTGGGGAGGCTACGGTTCCGTCACGTCTTTTGCGTCGGCGAAGAATACGCTGACCGTCGGGGCAACCGTGTGGCCAACCTCGGCACTTTGGGCGGCCTCGAGTATGGGCCCAACGAATGATGGGCGCCTCAAGCCAGAAATCATGGCCCCCGGCTGTTCTACCCACGGTGCGATGCCATTGGCCATCGATAGCATTCGTCTCCTGAGTAATGACCCTAACGATCCCCCTATCGAATGGACGTTTGACGTCGACAGCGAAGAGTGGACGGTCGGTCGCCACCTGGAAGAATTGACCCTGCCGGGAGATGGCACTATTCAAACCCGGACAACGGGATCGAGCCCCTATTTGGTCAGCAGCGACCAGTTAAAGATCGATGCGGCCCAATATACGAAACTCGAAATAGCCATGGCCCTCAAATATCATCATCAGTCGGCGTTTTATTGGCGGGGTGACGGTGAAAACTTCCGCGGAAATCGACGTCGCTCGTTTTTCGTCAATGGCGATGGAAAAATGCATACCTACACGGTCGACCTCGGCAGCCACAGCCGCTGGAAAGGTGAAGTCGTACGACTTCGCTTCGATCCCATCCGGGCAGGCATCGCACTAACATCACCGGGTGGCGGCTACTCGCTCAGTTGTGGCACTTCAATGTCAACACCCGTTGTCGCCGGCGGAATCTTACTCTTACTGGAGCAATGGCGCGCGGTTTTTCCCGACACAGCGCGACCAACTCCCGCTTTTTTCAAGACTCTCCTCGTAGCAACAGCGCGCGACCTCGTCGGCAAAAGCGACGGCCGAAACCCTGACCTCGATTTCCAACCGACTGAATACGCCGAGGGCCCTGACTTCGCTACAGGCTACGGTGAAGTCGATATCGGCAAAGGCGTCGCCCTCATCGCAGCGTCGGCCAAGCCTCCCACAGCGTTCTGGCAGCACGCGATGACCAGCACAACCTGGCCGTTTCGCCTACGCTTCACTCTTTCCAGCACCGCACCGGCTGATTTTTCCGTAACCCTCGGCTGGGACGATTTCCCCGGAGAGCCAGGCGCAAAACAGATCTTGCAAAACGACCTCGACCTCTGGGTCGAAGATGACGATGGCCAAATTTGGCGCCCGTGGATTCTTGATCCATCAAATCCCGCGGCCCCAGCGAGCAAAGGAATCGACCGCCTGAACAATCTCGAAATGGTATCGCTCCCTCTTCTGCCACCAGGCCGTTACACCGTCGTGGTCAAGGCCCACCAATTGGTTTCTACGGAACAGAAGTTCTCAGTCGTATTTTCCGACAAATATGACGTCGACACAATTGAAGTCGATGCCGACGGTGATGGCTATTATAAGAACGACTGCGACGATGGCGACGCCACCATTAATCCCGGACGTATTGAAGCGATCAACCAAGGTCGCGATGACGACTGCAACGCCGCCACAAAAGATCCCCCGCCCGCTCTAGATGCGGGACCAAACAGCAGCCCAGCAGCCGGTGACTCGGCGGTGGAAGATACTTCTAACCCACTCGCTAACGAGCCACTCTACCCCGGTCGCTGCCAGCTCAATGGCGCTGTCCCCGCGCCACCCTTTAGTACTTTCCTCGTATTGCTATTTTGCTGGATTTGGCGAGGTCGAAAAGAATGGACCTAACACACTACGCTAGCCAATGCCGCGTCGATAACCTGAGCCAACGCCTCGCTCGTCTGGGAATTCGCTTCGCAAACTCTGCGGAACGGCAAGCAAAGACACTCATTCGAGAGACGTTGAACGCTATACCCCTGCTGGGCTTGCACGAAGAGGAAATTCCGTACGGACCAGAAGTGCATTACTCCGGCTGGTCGGAGCCCCATCAGCCAGTATGCCAAAAGGCCGAACTTTGGCTCTGCCTACCAGATGGCAGCGAAGAACTCGTCTGCAGCTCCGACGATCAACCTGATTGCCTCGTCTACGCCCTCGCGGCGACCTCCTCTGAAGGAGAGGTCTATGAGCTAGCGGACGTAGGGAGCGCGACCCATAGCGGCGCGTTCGGAGGACGTAAACTGAAAGAGAGGGTCGCTCTCGCTAGCCACCATCTGCCTCTCGCAGCGCAGCTAGAGACCCTTGTCGATCGAAATGCAGCTGGACTCCTCTTGGCGGCAAAGGCGGAAGCCCCCCTCAAACTTCCGGTAGAAGAACAACTCCCCAGCCAGATACTGCCGGCGACACGTCCCTTTCTTTTTCGGTTGGAAGACACTCAATTCGATCGGTTGCGCAGCCTCCTAGCGGCTGAAATCGGACTGAAGGTCCGTGTCGTCATTCAGTTAGAAGAGGCCTCCGAAACACTCTCGGTCATTGGCGCAGACCTCGCCGGTGCGAGTATGGACAATCGCGTCGTCCTCCTGGCCGAGTATGATTCACCTTGGCTGCCTATTCTAATCGAAGTGGCGCGGGTGCTCAGTGAGGCAACTCTCGACGGAACGCTCAAGCCATCGAAACAGAAGATCTCCTTTGTCTTTTGCGCCAACGCCCACGCCATGCAGGGCTGGCTGGCAAAGCATGCCCCGAAGACGCGTTCGATCACCCTCTTTGAGGCTCAGCCTGGCTTCTTTTCGGTGTTCGACGAATCCTATCAATCGCTCTTATGGCGTCGGCGTGGTGAAGGAGGACTGTGGCGAAGCGTACCCTACGCATCCGCCAACGACGAGCAGCCACTTACCCGTGTCTCATTCGACCGGCATTTCGGTGGGCCGGATTTGAATCGAGATGGTCAGCTAAAGAAGAGACTCAATGCCCTTGCGATGACCATCCTTGAGTGGGCCAATCTGGGGGAAGGAGATTTCCCACGGCTGTTGAATGAACTCCACCTCGATCGCCACCAGAAAGCCAACCAAACCTACTCCGATCTCAGACGGCAGTTGGCTGCGGTGGAAGGACACAAGACAGAAGCAAGGCACCTTCTGTGGCTTAGCGAGCGTGTTGTCGAAACCCACAGAGAACGCACCCAGCGTCTCATCGCAGCATGCCAAGCACTCGCTCAAGCGCCCGCCGAATCCGCGCTTCGAGTCGCCGAATTAGAGGCCGATTTAGACCGCAATACAAAGGCCCTACACCGCTCCTTCGCCGCGGAAATCCGAAGCCACGCGACTGCCAATGAACGCACTGCGGCGAAGCGCCGTAGCGAAACCGCCCTCGACCGGCGCGCGGCCGCCCTTATCGTGCATCCTCATTTGGAGGGGCTCTATGAGCCAAAGAGACTGCTCGCCGACTTGCCCCTTGCCGAAGCGCGTTGGCTAACCCGTCATCTAGATCGCCTGGCTGACCAGCCTACGGGGCCCGCTCTGATGTCATATTTTGACGGCAAAGTAGCCCTCTTCGAAGTGGTTAAGGGGTTGGAGGTCGATTCCCCAACGGTGGATCTCCGGCTGCTGTGGCGCTATTTGGAGGTTCTACAGGCCGCTGACCGAATACGCCTAGAGACGCGTTCCACCATCACGTCGGCAACCGCCAACGAGGTGATCGGCGACCGATGACCGTGCTTGCCAAATACGCGCTCTTATTTAGCCTCGCATTTTCGACAGGGTGTTTTTCTGGTGCCTATGTAGCTCAACAGGCCGTGGGGCAGTTGAAGACTTTGAACGGCCGCCAGCGGGTCGCCGACGTACTCCGCCGAAATGACCTCAAGCCCGAATGGAGGAACAAACTCTGGCTGATGCTGAGTGCGCGAAAATACGGCATCAACAAACTCGGACTTCGACGCACGGGCGCCTATACCTACTTTTTTGACACCAAGGGCAAACCCATCGCCCACAATGTATCTGCAGCGGCGAAGGATGCACTCAAACCCAAACGCTGGACCTTCCCTATCGTCGGAACCCTGCCATACCTCGGTTTCTTCCGTAAGAAGGACGCCCAGAAGCTACGGCGAACGTTGGCAAAACAAGGATACGATACCTATCTGAGGCCGGTTCCAGCCTACAGCAGCCTCGGCTGGTTTGACGATCCTGTGTATTCAACGATGCTCGATCAGAGCAAAGGTAGATTGATCGAAGTGGTGATTCACGAAACCACCCACACCACCATCTTTCTGCGCAACCGAATCGCATTCAACGAAAGCCTCGCGGTATTCATTGGGCAACAAGGCACCCTCGATTTCCTGTCAGAAAACTACGGTAAGCGCTCAAAAGAGGTCGAACGCGTACGTCGCTCCATCGAACGCAGAAAGAAGTTCTCTCTACTGATTACAGAACTCTACGAGCGTTTGGAAAAGCTTTACCGAAGCAAAATCGCTCGAAAGCAGAAGCTTGTTCAGCGACAGGTGATTTTCGACTGGGGACAAAAAGCCTATCGCAAGGTCTTTCCCAATCCCAAAATGTGGGGCTCCTTCGTCCGCGAACCCCTCAATAACGCCATCGTGTTGAGCTATGGTCGTTACAACCACGGTGTGGTCTTTCACCGGAGGGTCTACGAGGCTGTTGGTCGCAATCTGAGCGCGATGATCTCGCTTTACAAGCACGCTCAGCACTTCGACGACCCCATCGCCTACGTCGCCAAACGCTGCGGTGTACCCGCGCCTCTCACCGGTCGCGTTAAGCGCTGAAGATAATTATATTCTTTGGGGGGCACCAAATTCTTACCCGGCTCATCCCTATGCTAAACTCAGGTAGCCATGGACGCGGAGGTGAATGCCGCGATCGAGAGAGATGAGTTCGCAGCCCCATAAATGCCCAATTTGTGAGCATGAATTCTCATTGGAATCAAACGCCCAGTGGGTGATCTGCCCTAGCTGCGGCCATCAACAGTCGTCCGCGGTATTTCCCGACGATGCCGATTTCCTTGGCGCCCTAGTGGATCAAGGGGAAGACAGCCAAACGCTGATCGAAACGGATAACCACGGAGACCAGGAAAGCTACGGCGGTGCTGCAGAATTCGGGGACCAGACCGCGGTGGTTGCCACGGACCATCTGGAACGCCCAGCGGATGATGCCCCACTTAGCCATCAGTCACTAGACGTGGACCTCCCACCCGCACCATCGAGCAATTACGCGGCGGCGACGGGGATTGATTTGCCGGAGACACCCCAGGGCGAAGATATCGACATGGATTTCTTCGAACCGGGCACGGGTGCCGCGCCGAATATTGCCTCGACGGGGCTCGCAACAAAGAAGCAACCGCAACACGATCCCCAAACTCGCACGCGCTCATTGAAGCCGAAGAGCCCGCCCCCTATTCCCGAGATACCAACAAAGCCGGCCCCAGAATCGGCGCCTCCGCGCACGCCAATCGCCGACGGCGCCACGGTGCTGCCGAATCTAGGGCCACCGTCCTTTTTGGGACCGATGGTTCCCGATCTGAGCGTCCCGGTAGCTCCGCCCCATGGTCCGCCGCCGCTTCCCGCCGGTGCCGTACCGGCAACAGAGAAGAGCGGCCAACAGGCCCTCGCCAAAATCGCTCTCAAACCCGGAGGCCTGCGAAAACGCGTCACCAAGAAGGTCGAAGACGACTTACCGAGTTTGGCAGACTACGATTCCCAAAGCGTGTATGACCTACCGCCTCCCGGCCCCCCCTCCATACTCAACGATAGCGGGGTTTCGGTTTATGTCCCCGAAGCTCCGGTCATCGAACATCGCGGCGGAGACCAGCCGTTCTTCCAGGGCAAGCGGGAACGACTGTCCAAGATAGATTCGCAGGTTCCAGCGTTGCAACCCATCAAGGTACGCAAACCGTCGACAAGCGTCACCGCTATCAAGCCTGGAATTAGGGTACGTGGAAACCGGACGTGGTTGATCGTATTGGGAACGGCCGCGGTTCTAGCGGCCCTAGCGGTGGGGCTCGTGGTCGCCCTGAAACTTTGAACCTGACGCCAATTGCGATTATCGGTTTTGGGTCGTCGGTTTTGGGTTATCGGTTTTGGGTTATCGGTTTTGGGTTATCGGTTTTGGGTTGTCGGTTTTGGGTTATCGGTTTTGGGTTATCGGTTTTGGGTTATCGGTTTTGGGTTATCGGTTTTGGGTTATGGGTTTTGGGTTATCGGTTTTGGGTTATCGGTTTTGGGTTATCGGTTTTGGGTTATCGGTTTTGGGTTATCGGTTTTGGGTTATCGGTTTTGGGTTATCGGTTATCGGGACCGGCTACCGACTACCGATTACCGATTACCGATTACCGATTACCGATTACCGATTACCGACTGCCGATTACCGATTACCGACTGCCGATTACCGATTACCGATTACCGATTACCGATTACCTACCTAGTTGCGGCTACTAAGCGGAACCACCGGAACGGCCCGAGATATATCCAGAGCATTCAACTCTTCTAGAACGTCGAAAACGTACGAAACCCTACCAAAGGGTGCCGATACCTGCACGCCCTCGATCGCTTGATGAATATCGCGGAGCATTTCCCGCGCGATAGTTACGCCTTCAGCGCGTGCAACCTCTTTGCCCTGTTCCTGGGCGGCGGCCATTCGAGCGAGTAGTGAATCGGGAACACTGGCACCTGGCACTTCAGCATTCATGAATTCAGCGTTGCGCAGGGAGGCCAAAGGCCAGATACCGGCCATGATCGGAATACGGAAGTCTTTGATCCGTTCGAGGAAATTGAAAAGCAGCGACGTATCAAATACGGGTTGAGTGATGGCAAATTCAGCGCCGGCATCAACCTTCCATTTGAAACGGTCTACTTCATGGTCGAGGTCGACGGCTCCAGGGTTGCAGCCTACACCGATCAAAAATTGCGTCGGAGGTTTCACCGGATTGCCGCCTAGATCGACGCCTTGGTTAAAACTCTTTACGAGGTTGGTCAGACCGATGGCATCGACATCGAAGACGGCGGTGGCATCGGGATAGTCGCCCATCTTGGGTGGATCGCCTGTCACGAGCAGTACATTATGTAACCCCATCGCTGCTAAGCCGAGCAGATCGGACATCATCCCGAGGAGGTTTCGGTCACGACAACAATAATGTGGCAGAACTTCAATACCCACTTGTTGACGGATCAACAGGCTTAAAGCCTGGTTCGACATGCGGCAGCTCGCCCGCGGCCCATCGGGAATATTGATACATTCCACCCCGGCCTCGTAGAGTTTCTGAGCCGACGCGATCACTTTGGAAGGAACCCAGCCCCTTGGCGAGGTGAGCTCAACGCTGATGGGAAATTTCCCTTCGACCAAGCGTTGCCCCAAAAGAGACTTATCCGCGATGGGCGTTTCTTCCACCTGGGACGCGTCTTCGACAGAAACGCTCACCCGCCGGGCCATCCGACGTCCGGGTACCTGCATCCGCACGGAGTTGCGCATTGCCTTGATATAGCTAGGTGTGGTGCCGCAACACCCGCCGACCAAACGCGCCCCAGCCTGCACGAAACGCTTGGCGTATTCCGCCATATATTCCGCGCTCGCGAGATAGATTTGCCGCCCCTCGTGCAAACGAGGTTGACCCGCATTGGGCTGCACGCAAATCGGCAAGTCGGTAACCGTCACCATGCGTTCCAAAGATTCGATCATTGGCCCCGGCCCTACCGAACAGTTCAAGCCGATGATATCGGCTCCCCATTCTTCCAACCGAGAGGTAAAGAGTTCAGGTGTGGTGCCGTAGAGCGAATTGCCATCGTTGCCAACCGTCATGCTCGCCAACACGGGCATTTGCGGCGCAACTTCTCGTGCGGCGAGAATGGCTTGATGGATTTCTGAAAGGTCGCTGAATGTTTCGATACTAAAAAGATCAATGCCGCCTTTTACCAAAGCTCGCATTTGCTCCGCGTAGATTTCACGCGCTTCGTCGATACTTGTCGGGCCCCATGGTTCGATGCGCACCCCCAAAGGTCCCACGCTACCCGCCACGTAGTGATCGTCGCCCGCGCTGCTGCGGGCCAGTGCGGCACCTGAAAGATTAATACTGGCTAGCTCATCCGCTAATCCGTGGCCGCTGAGTTTGCAGCGATTCGCACCGAACGTATTGGTCGTCACGATTTCTGCGCCAGCCTTGATGTAGGCGTCGTGAATTTCCGTGACCGCTTTCGCCTGCTGTAGATTGAGTACGTCGTAGCAGGTGTTGAGAAAATGGCCGCGATTATAGAGTTCGGTTCCCATGGCCCCGTCGAAAAGCATGACGCCACGGTCTAGTAGATGCTCCAATAGGGGTTTGCGACTCATTATTTCACCACCAAATTGACGAGGTTTCGCTTCTCTACGTAAATCTCTTTGACCACATTCTTGCCGTCCAAATGACCCGCCACAGCTTCTTTGGCCACGGCAAGCGCCGTATCTTTATCCACAGAAGCTGAAACCTGGCATTCGCCGCGTTTTTTTCCATTGACCTGAATGACGAGGGTTACGACATCATCCACGGTGAGTGCCTCGTCAAAGCTAGGCCAATCTTGGAGAATCGTACTCTCCGTATTCCCCAGCATTTCCCAAACCTCTTCGGCAAAATGCGGTGCGAAGGGCGAAAGCATCAAGGCCAAGGCCTTGAGGTCTTCGACGTGGCTCTTGGGCATTTTCGTCAGTTCGTTCACATAGGTCATCAATTGAGCAATGGCGGTATTGAAGCCCATGGTATCGATATCGTAGCTAACCTTTTTGATCACACGATGCCTTAACCGTTCGAGGTCATCGGTTGTTTGCTGATCGCCCCGTCGTTCGGCCCCATAAAGCCGCCAACAACGGTTCAAGAACCGGTTCACACCTTCGATATCGCGTGTATTCCACGGACACGATGCCTCAAACGGCCCCATGAACATTTCGTAGAGGCGTAGGACATCAGCGCCGTATTCGGCAATAACCGCATCAGGATTGACCACGTTGCCACGTGACTTGGACATCTTGGTGGTAAAGGGCTCGAGCAACAGGTCTTTGTGTGCGGGGTGGCGAGGCGAATCGCCTTCCCAATGTACTTCGGCTGTGGGTACCCATTTTTCTATCAGATCGACGCCGGTCTCGCGGTGGGTCCAGTTGTCGTCGCTATTTTTTCCTGCGGTGGTCTGGTACACGGCCCCCGCTTCGTCCTGAAGATATCGATAGCTGATGCCCAAGATCATGCCCTGGTTGCGCAACGATCCAAAAGGCTCGGGCGTGGTGATGACGCCGGCATCGTAAAGGACCATATGCCAAAAGCGTGCATAGAGCAGATGCAGAACCGCGTGCTCCGCACCACCGACGTAAAGGTCGACGGGCATCCAGTGCTTTTCCAATTCCGGATCGATCAACGCATCTTGGTTCTTGTTGTCAATATAGCGCAGATAATACCAACAACTTCCTCCCCACTGGGGCATGGTATTGGTTTCCCGACGCGCCGCGCCTTTGCATTGCGGACAGCTCGTTTTTAGCCAATCCTCTACCAATGCCAAAGGTGATTCCCCTGTGCCGGACGGCTCGTAGCTTTCCACTTCCGGCAAAAGCAAAGGCAAATCTTCAGCCGGCAGGGGCACGATGCCACAGTCGTCACAATGCACAATTGGAATGGGTTCTCCCCAATAGCGCTGGCGTGCAAAAACCCAATCCCGCAATTTATAACGAACGGTTGCTTGGCCTAGGCCTTTTTCCTCCAACCACCGGGCGATATTTTCTTTGAACTCGGCTGTCGTCTGTCCGTCAAATTCGCCGGAATTGATGGCGATGCCATCCGCGGCGTGAGCGCCATCTTCGGGCACCTCTTCACCGTCGAGCGGTTTCACCACTTGGATGATGGGCAGGTCGAAGGTCTTGGCGAATTCATGGTCGCGATGGTCGTGAGCGGGTACGGCCATAATCGCGCCGGTGCCGTAACCCATCAGGACGTAGTCGGCGATCCAAATGGGGATTTTTTTTCCATTCACCGGATTGATGGCGAAGGCGCCCGTGAATACCCCGGTCTTTGTCTTCGCGAGGTCCGTCCGTTGAAGGTCGCTTTTTGTAGCCGAGGCTAGAATATAGGCGTCTACTTCAGCCTTCTTTTCAGGGCTGGTTATCTCGCCCACCCATTCATGTTCGGGAGCCAATACCATATAGGTCGACCCAAAGAGCGTATCGGGGCGGGTGGTATAGACGGTAATTTCGCGATCGCTATTGGCCACCGAAAATTTCACGTCCGCGCCTGTCGAACGACCGACCCAGTCCTTTTGCATCTTCTTGATCGGCTCTGGCCAATCGAGGTCATCGAGACCGGCCAGCAAGCGCTCGGCGTAATCGGTGATTTTCAGCATCCATTGGCGGAGGCCTTTTCTCACAACGCCATGACTGCAACGGTCACAACGGCCGCCCTTTACCTCTTCGTTCGCCAAACCGGTTTGGCAGGAGGGACACCAGTTGATGGGCACCGTCGATTGATAAGCCAGACCTTTTTCGTAGAGTTTGAGAAAAATCCACTGCGTCCAACGATAGTATTCGGGGTCCGTGGTATCGACCTGCCGATCCCAATCGTACGCCAAACCCAGACGCTTTATCTGACGACGAATATTCTTAATATTCTTGTCGGTGCTGATGCGGGGATGAACACCCGTTTTGATCGCGTAATTCTCAGCGGGTAAACCGAATGCATCGAAACCCATCGGATGAAGTACATTGAAACCCTTCATCCGTTTGTAGCGAGCGATGATATCCGTGGCGGTATAACCTTCGGGATGCCCGACGTGTAGCCCCTCTCCGCTGGGATAAGGAAACATGTCGAGAATATAATATTTGGGTTTGCTTCGATCGCTCGTGTCAGTGGCGAAAAGCTGTTTCTCATCCCAGATCTTTTCCCATTTGGGTTCTATCTTATTCGGGTCATATCGCATGGATCACCTAAATCTTCATTGTCGAGCTGAGGCCAGTCAGAAAGGCCCTAAAGAAGGACGGAGTCTAACAGACAAGCGGATCATCGCGCTATCGGGGATTCGAAGGCATGCGGGGAAATTAAGTCGAAATATGGGGAGAGGAAGCGCTGGTGGCGAAGTGAATGCCGACGAAGCGAATGACTGCGGCTCAGATGAGCAGCGGAGCGATAACCAAAGCTACGACGGACATCAGCTTGACGAGGATGTTGAGCGAAGGACCGGACGTATCTTTGAAGGGATCGCCAACGGTGTCGCCAACAACGGTCGCCTTATGAACGTCGCTACCTTTGCCTTGAACGTTACCATCGTCATCTTTGAATTCGCCAGACTCGACGTACTTCTTGGCGTTATCCCAGGCACCACCGGCGTTGGATTGGAAGATAGCCATCAACACACCGGAAGCCGTAACACCTGCGAGCAAGCCGCCCAGAGGGTCGACTGTGCCCCAGAAATACTTCGAGCCAAATCCGACGATAACCGGGGTTGATACGGCGAGAATGCCGGGTATGACCATTTCTTTGATTGCGGCAGCGGTGGAGATATCGACACATTTTTTGTATTCGGCGGTGGCCGTTCCTTCGAGAAGTCCGGGGATCTCCCGAAATTGTCGGCGAACCTCAAGGATCATTTCCTTGGCGGCGCGGCCAACAGCGTCCATGGCCATCGCGGAGAAAAGGAAGGGCAACATGGCGCCAACAAAGAGACCGGCCATGACTTTGGGGTCACCGATGTCAATGGTTGTCATGCCGACCTTGGTCTTGAATGCAGCAAAGAGCGCCAAGGCGGTGAGTGCAGCGGAGCCGATGGCGAAACCTTTACCGATGGCTGCGGTGGTATTTCCAACAGCATCGAGTTTGTCGGTGCGCTGACGAACTTCAGCGGGGAGTTCGCTCATCTCAGCAATACCACCGGCGTTGTCGGCGATGGGGCCGTAAGCATCGACGGCGAGCTGAATACCCGTGGTGGACAGCATACCCAAAGCGGCAAGGGCGATACCATAAAGACCCGAGTAATGATGGGCAGCGACGATGGCGGCGGCCAAGACAAGAATAGGCAGTGCGGTTGAGCGCATGCCGACGCCGAGGCCGGCGATGATGGTTGTTGCAGCACCCGTGGTCGATTCGGAAGCGATGCGCCTGGATGGTTTCTTTGATTCCGAGGTGTAGTATTCGGTGATCATACCAACGGCAACGCCGGCTGCGAGGCCCACGATGGTCGAGATGAAGACGCCAACGGCGGTATAGGGAACAGGACCATTTTTGCCGGCCCGCAGAAAGCCCCATTGGGCAGGCATCATCTTAACGATGATGAAGTAGGTAACAACGGCCATGACGCCGGCAGCGAGGAAGGTACCCATATTGAGTGCCGTCTGAGGATTGCCGCCTTCTTTGGTGCGCACGAAGAAGGTACCGATAATGGAGACCACGATACCTGCGGCAGCGATGACCAGCGGCAGGATGACCGGGTTAAAGGAGAAAGCGACACCGCCAGTCTGGGACTGTTGAATGGCGGGAATCATCGCGGCGCCTAAAACCATGGCGCCGACGATCGAGCCGACGAAGGATTCGAAAAGGTCGGCGCCCATACCGGCAACATCACCGACGTTGTCACCAACGTTGTCTGCGATGGTCGCGGGGTTACGGGGATCGTCCTCGGGGATGCCGGCTTCGACTTTACCAACGAGGTCAGCGCCAACGTCGGCAGCCTTGGTGTAGATACCACCGCCAACACGCGCGAAAAGCGCGATGGACGAAGCACCCAAAGAAAAACCTGAGATGACGTTTACGACCACCGATTGTTGCTGGACAAACGAAGTTGCGTCGCCAGCTACGCCGCGAAACATGACGCAGTAAACGATGTAGAGCAGACCCAAACCGACGAGGGCGAGGCCGACGACGGACATGCCCATGACCGCGCCGCCGGAAAAGGCGATGCCGAGGGCTTTATTCAATCCGGTACGTGCAGCATTTGTGGTGCGCACGTTGGCCGCCGTCGCGACGCGCATGCCGATAAAACCGGCGAGCGCGCTGCAGATAGCGCCCACAATAAAGGATAGGGCCATGACGCCATGGCTTTCCGCTTGTCCACGGTTGGCGAAATAGAGGGCCACCGCCACAGCGACCACGAAGATGGCAAGAACCTTGTACTCACGGGCGAGAAACGCCATGGCGCCCTCACGGATATAGCCACCGATCTCCTTCATTCGATCCGTGCCGGCGTCTTGCCGGTTGATCCAAGAGGATTTGACCATTGCGTAGAGTAGAGCCAAGGCTCCCGCTGCAGGTACAGCGAAAATCAACTTCGAGAAATCCACGGGAAGCTCCTACCTTCGATAGCGAAACACTATGATATTTATTGCTATTCACCCCACTTCGGGGTGAACCGGCGGTACATATAACGACAATGCCGCACAGAGTCAAGAGGATCCGGGTAGAGGCGAGATCTCAAGGGGCTGAAATGGGGCGAGAAAGCCGGGGACTAGGAGGGATTACTCATGCGGCCGGAGAAGAGAATGACCCCGGTAGCCCTGTCACGAATGAAGAAAAGGAAGGGGCGATTCGCATGAAATGTCTTCACCTCATCCGGGGTGGGCGCCGCCGAACCCGACATAAGAACAGCCGTGGCCGCCGCGGCTTCGGTTCCAGCTTCATCAACTTTGATGAAGGCTTTGTGGATCACGTTGCCGATATATAGTCTTCGGCTGCCATCCATGCCCGAGAAATCCGCCAGGCCACCATCAAACGCATCGGTCATGCCCAAAGCGGCCAATTGCTTCTTCAAGGCAAAGCGGCTGGAAAATTCGAATTTAGGTAGCGTGATATCGACCTTCTCGTCTTGAAGCCCTTCCACGATCGTGGCAAATTTTTCCGCGGTCAGCATCTGCTCAACATCCTGCATGGCCCCCGCCTCCGGCAATATCAACACCATGGAAAGCTCATTGCCGTCGTAAGGAAGTTCCAAAGTCCTGAATGTATCGTTTGCCGCATAGGCGGCCGTGCGTTCACTATGCATCGTGGGCACCGAGGCAATTGTACCGTCGGCAAGATTGAAAAAGCTGTTGGAGGTGGCGTCGGGGGAAAAGGGCTCAGCCCATGCTGCGTTGAAATAGACCGCGTTGGTCAGCACCAGCCGCGTCGTCCCGTCGATGGCGCCCTGGGGAATAAGCTCCGGGATACGGTCTTCTGTTTGCTTCGCGACCCAGCCATTTATTCGTGTCCGCGCGACTTCGGGGTCGGTGACATAATCCAAAACCCTCATGCCCGCGTCATAATTGCGCGCGAGTTCGTCGAGAAAACTCCCCAAGAAGGAATAGCCCTTCTGGCCCCAAATCGCATTGACAACCCGCAGCCGGAACGCGGTGCCGTCGCTGGCTTTGGCCCCCTGGCCCCGTTCACTCAATGCCAAATCGAGGGCATTGAAAACAGAATGAAGATCCCCTTGAGCCAAGCCGAACCCCAGGGTCTGCGCCATTTGGGTGGCCGTAGTACCTTTGGCTCCGGCATAGGTCATGGCGAGCGCTGTCGAAATACTATGGCCGGAAAGGAAAAGGTTTCCCTCTTGAGCGCCAAGCTCGCGCATCAACGTCATTGAAAAATCAGTGTTGCCCATGACTTGGCTATTTTCGACAGCCTGAGAAACCTGAGGGTTCGTGACCCGCTGCACCTCCGAACGGAGAACCTCGCCTTGCTCCTCAACGGGTGGGATGGGTGGTTCCGGCGCCACGCCACAGCCCAAGACCAAGACCAAGACCATTATCGGATTCAAAACAAAATATCTTTTAACCAACAAGAGCATTTCCTATCTCCTTGAACGTATGAGCCCCGACCCAGTCCATTCGCCGTGCCATACAGCAAGGTTTGTGCCATGCGTGGTACCCAATGATTTCTAATACTTCTGGCGTGGGGTCTCAGAAAAACAGGGGGGGTGTGCCATACATGTGCCAGAGCGCACGGAAGCGGTGGGATTGGGGTGGGCTTTCCTACGCCAGGTTTGCGGAACCCGGGGATTGGACAAGGCATCTATCTAGCGCGGCGGCCAGACGCTGGGGATCGATGGGTTTGGTGAGGAAATCATCCATGCCCGCCATCCCGCATCGGTGTCGTTGCTCTACGCCGTCATGAGCTGTCAGAGCAATGATCGGAACCTCACGATGGCGGACCGGGGAATCGGGCAGCCGAATCTTTCGGGTAGCCTGGTAGCCGTCGAGCACCGGCATTTGGCAGTCCATCAGGACGAGATCGTAGAGCAGCTTCGTCAGCGATTCGATGGCTTCTTTCCCATTGGTTACGGCCTCCCCGCGGTAGCCTAGCTTTTCCAGCAGCCTGAGCACGAGCCGACGGTTGACCGCGTCGTCGTCAACGACCAGGATTCGGTAGCTCGCGCGTGTAGCCTCATCAATGACCTGCTGAGCAGGCGCCTGCCCAATGCCAATTCCTTCGGGCGGGTCGTCTTCGGCGGACATTCGCCCCGGGACTTGTTTCTCTAGCGGAATCGTAAAGCAAACCGTGGTCCCCTTACCCTCTTCCGATTCCGCAGCAATTTGACCATCCATCAATTCCACGAGTTGTTTGCAAATAGCGAGGCCCAGCCCCGTGCCGCCGAACTCTCGTGTCGTGGAGGTATCCGCTTGGGTGAAACGTTCGAAGAGGGTGGCCAGACTCTTTTCGGGGATGCCGACGCCGGTATCTCGCACGATGAAACGCACCACGGCCTGCCCCTCGTCTTCACGATCTAGTTTCGCCTCCAGAGTTACCTTCCCCTGAGCCGTAAACTTGATCGCATTGCCAATCAGGTTGGTTATGACCTGGCGCAAGCGCCCGGGTGCGCCCCTCACCAACGACGGTACTTCCGTCCCAATAGCGCAGCCCACAGCCAAGCCCTTTTGCCGCCCCGCCCCACTCAGAAGGTCACAGATATCGCTCAGCATGGCGCGCAAATCGAAGTCAATTGTTTCAATCTCGAGCTTCCCCGCCTCCATTTTTGAAAAATCCAAAATGTCGTTGAGCAATAAGAGCAACGCCCCACCGCATGTGCGCACGGTCTCCACGTCTCGACGTTGGCTATCGGTCAGAGGACTCTGCAGCAAGAGTTCCGTCATGCCGAGAACGCCGGTCATCGGCGTGCGGACTTCATGACTCATATTCGCGAGAAAGTCGCTTTTGGCCGCATTCGCGGACTCGGCGTCTTCCTTGGCTGTTCGCAGCGCACCCTGAGTCGAAAGTAGGTCGTCGGCCATGCGATTGAAGACCCGGCCCATTTTGCCAAACTCGTCGCCGGAGACGCGTTCCACTCGTTTTTCGAGATTTCCAGCACCGAGTTCTTCCGCCACGTTTGTCAAATATACGAGAGAAACCGTCATCTGCTTCGCAATGTACCGGGCGAGAATGAGCGCCAAAATCAAGACCCCAATGGCGACCAGCCCAAAGAGCGCTGCGGCGTTCACCGACTTTCGTTTCGTTTCTGCAGCCGTATTTATCAGATCACCAGCAAGGCTCTTTTCCACTCTCTTCATCAGTTCTATTTTGCCCGTTTGCATCTTCCACCAATGAACGGGATTGATACCGAGAGTTTCCATCTTTTCGAAAGCGAGCCGCCGTATTCTCGCGGTCTCTTCGATAAAATGCCCCTTCATGGTCGACCGGTAGAACCTTTTTCCCCTCTCACTGACAAAGGAAAGGAAAACCTTGGTATACGTCTCTTGCGATGCAACCAGCGCAGACAGCCGGCGATGCAAAGCCGACCCGAACTGGTTCTGAGCCAGGGCGTTGGCGAGAAGCGCACGCTCAAGGCCCGCTCTTTCCTTAGCCTGCAAAAAATTGACGTAGGCCGACACGCGGGCGGAGATGCCAGCGTCTCTGGTGCGGGCAGGTATGTCGCCGATCACCCCCAAGAGTTCAGCGATTATCTCGCTATAATATGCCAAGACCCCGGCAAAGGAGACTTGCAGGCTATCGACCGACTTGCGCGTTTCTCGAAGTAGCGTTAGCCCGCGCCCCACCAGCTGCATTCTCTTCTTGAGGGTCGGCCCACTAGATTCGAGATCAAAAGCCCGCAAGAATGAAATTTTGCCGTCGGTCAGAGTTCGCTGAGACGACAACAGGGTACCGAACTTTTCCCCTTTGCTGCCAATATGACCCGCGGACATTCCCCTTTCCTTCTGCAGCTCGTGTACCAATTCGCTGGCCCTGACCGCGAAGCGGGAGAGTTCCTCTACTACGGATATCTCGCTGGTCAGAGCGGCGCGATCGACGACGCCAAGCACGGCGAACGCGAGCAGCGCCAACAGGGGAGCTGCCAGCATCAAGGCTAGCTTTTGTCTGATCTTCAGATCATTTAGCGACGGCAGGATTCTCTTCTTGTGGGCTATCACGGCGCTCAACGAGGCCAACCAATGTCTCCACAAAACCAACGAACTGCTGCCTGACCTGTGGATCGCTGTGTTTGAGCAGGTGATTGCAGGCGTGAAGCAATCTGAGTTCTGCGGTACTGTAGGATTCTTCCGTCGAATAGTCTTCGCCGGAGCGAAAAGGTAAATCTAACGTGCATTTGCCGGAGCGGGTAACCGGACAACGATCCTGCCAATCGAGATTGCCTTGAGCCCCAACAAGTGTCAGAAGACTCTCGCTCAAACTCTCGGCGAGTTTTCGGAGGGTTGCGAGACTGGGAATGATGCGCCCGTTTTCCAGACGTGAGATATAGGAAACAGCGATGACCGACCGAATACTCAGTTCCTTCTGCGTCAGGCCATCCGCTATTCGTGCCTTCCGAATCCTGTCGCTGAGTACCATCTCGATCGCCTTTCATCCCCGTTGCACCCACGAATTCGACGCCTCCGTCCACCCTATCTTCGTCGATTAGTTTAGCCTCCATACTGGTTGAGCAATAGAGCAAAACAGAAAGCAAAAGGTCACCATATTTACACGAATGTAAACACGCGTGCAGAAAGGTGGCACACTCCCCCCCTCAGCATCCCGCAGGAGAGGGTCGAGCGATATCACTAGATCGCGATAAGGTCGTTTGATTATTGAAGATGGGAGATAGTTGGACGGACGGAACCCTAGCGGCCGCGTCGGGTCTTGCCTCGACGGGGAGCCCTTTTCTGCCCACGCGATTTTTCGGTTTTACCCGCTTTGGCCTTGCTCTTTGGTGCTGTGGGATCAACGTCGAAGGCATCGAGCAGTTCTAGGTCGACGAAACGTCGCTCGACGCTCGCGGCGGCGACGCGTACGCGTAGACGGTCGCCGAGAGAATAGCTCACACGTCCACCGCCGGTGATGATTCGCATTTTGTCGCGGTCGAATTCGGCGGAATGGGCCAGGCTTTCTAGTTTCACCAATCCCTCGACGAAGGGTTCATCGAGGCTGACGAAAAAACCGAAATTGGTCAGGCCGATGATCATACCCTCCAATTCTTCACCGATATGCTCACGCATGATCGCCGCCGAATAAATACTCTTCACGGCGCGTTCGGTCTCCATCGCCCGCCTTTCCAAACGGGATGTTTCCTCGGCGATGCCCTGTATTTCCTTTTCGGTACGCTGCTCACAGACGAGTTCCATGCCGGCCGGTTTCTTTGATTGTCTGAGTAACGCTTTGACCAGCCGGTGCAGATGGATATCGGGATACCGACGAATGGGGGACGTGAAATGGAGATAGGTTTTGCTCGCTAACCCAAAATGCCCGTTGTTTTCCGTTTGGTAGCAGGCTTGCGACAGAGCCCGCAGAGCGAGGTAACAAAGGGGACGTTTCGCCCGATGCGCTTGGATCTTACGCAGGAGTTGGGCCATGCCCTTCGGCTTAACCAATTCGCTGGGGTTCGCCTGAATACCGTAGCCGCTGAGCCAAGCGCATAGCTGGTTGAGTGCTTCGAATTCTGGCGGCGCATGCACACGCCAAATCGCATCGAAGTCTGCCTTTTCCAACAACCGGCCAACGGCCTCATTGGCGGCTACGGCCAATTCTTCGATCAGGCTATACGCTTGGCGCAGATCGCCTTCGCCACGGCTTTCAACGATTCCGCGAATACGGCGGGGATCATCGCTATCCAAACTAATCTTCGCTTCCGGCAGCGAAAGTTCGAGCGCCCCACGCGCCATCCGACGCTTGCGTAGCTTCTGGCTGACTTCATTCAACGCTTCGAGGTTCGAAATCTGGGCTTCGTATTGGGCACGCTGTCCACGAAAATCGCCGGATAGTGCCGCGGCTACCCCCGCATAGTCGAAACGTGCCCGGCTGTGAATCACCGCGGCGACGCAATCTTGATCGATAACCTTGCCCTGCGCGTCAACGTCCAACTGCACCACCATCGCCAGACGGTCTTCATTGGGTACGAGTGAACAAAGGTGGCTGCTCAATGCTTCCGGAAGCATGGGAATGGCCCGATCTGGCAAATAGATACTGCAGCCGCGGCTGCGCGCTTCTTTGTCGATTGGACTATTTTCCGGCACATAATGAGCTGCGTCAGCGATGGCCACCCACACACGCATGATACCATCTGGCCTTTTCTCGATGGCGACAGCATCGTCGAAATCTCGAGCGGTTTGCGGGTCGATGGTCACGAAGTTGCGCTCGCGCATATCGACCCGGAGGGCCAGCTCTTCTGCGGAAATCGTGAGTGGGGTTGCTTCCGCCTGCTTCATCACCTCTGGCGGAAAGTCGGTGAGTACGCCACGGCCATGGATTTCCTTGGCCACCTCGGTTAAGAGATCGCCCGGTTCACCGAGAACTCGACTGACTTTGACTGTCATCGGTGGCGCGGCCAGGCCCCCGGGGTACCGGGTGATTTCAGCCAAGACCACTTGACCGGGCCGGGCTTGAAGTGCGTCCTCTACCCCAACACGTTCGGGTAGCCGAGGGTCGTCGGGCTTCAGGCTGTCGGTCGGATCATTGAGAATCCCCGTCAACCTCTTCCGCCCACGCTCGACGATACGAATGATTTCGCCTTCGGTGCGCCGACGACCTTCCCACGTTTTCACTTCAACGCGGTCGCCATCCATGGCGGAACCCATATCTCCAGCGTTGATCAGTATTCCCTCGTATGCGTCGCCGCGATCGACATAGGCCCGGCCACGGCTCGCCATTTGCAATTGGCCAATCACCAAGGAACCATCTTCGACGATCTGATTCTTGTTTAGAGAATAGTAGCGGCCCATATGTAGAACAGCGCCACGTTTGACCAGGGCGAGTAAGGCGCTGCGAACCTTGCTCCGTTGCCCCTTGTCCAAGCCGAGGAGCGTCGCCAATTCAGCGGGTTGCATCCCCCGTTCGCCCGAGTCTGCAAGTAGTTCAAGCAATCGCTTTTGATCGATTTTATCCGCCAATGCTTAGCTCCGCTCTAGAAGTTACGGTCCTTGCAACACGCTGAGAAAACCATCATCGGCTCCCACAACGATCAGGCCATCCGCCGCTACGGCAATCGAACCATCCACGTCGCCTCCGAGTCGCAAACGCCAAAGTCGCTTACCTTCCGCATCTAGCGCATAAACGGAATCATCTCGTGAACCGAAAATCACCGTTCCCTGGCGGTCAACGGTAGGAGACGAATGTATGGCTCCACGGCTACGATACGTCCAACGAATGCTACCGTCGCCATTGATCGCGTATAGCTTACCATCATATGACCCAACATAGATCGTGCCATCGAAGCCAATCGCTGCCGATGCCCGAATGGGACCGCGCGTCTTCACTTCCCAATTCGCTTGACCCGTCTTTCGGTCGATATCGTAGATTCGCCCGTCATCACAGCCCGCATAAACATGCGACCCTGATACTACGGGCGTGGCATCAAAATGATAACGCGTGCGAAACTGCCAAAGCACCTTTCCCCGGGCATCGAGCGCCATCAACGCATGGTCCTGGGTGCCGATATAGACCGTGAGATCTTCAGCCAAAGCCGCCGAGGAACTCGCATGGTTCAGTAGCGGCACCTTCCAGCGCAGTTTCCCCCCCGTTCCGAGTGCATAGATGGCATCGCCGCCAAAAATGATCTTATTGTCTGAGACAACGAGCGGCGATGAATCCGCATCGCATCTGCTTTCTTCCGGACCAAAGCCTTCAATTCGCTGGCATGGCCCCAAATCGTATTGCCACCGAGGTTTCCCAGATTCCCGGTCCAAAAAGAAAAGCCGATCGGCATCACTTCCGACCAACAAGCCATCACGCCAAATAGCAGCCGAAGAAAAGATACGCCCACCGAGGTTCTTCTTCCACAACAGCGCCCCGTCTTTGGCCAACGCGTATACGTTGCCGTCGAGCGAGCCCACGAAAATTCGTCCCTTTTTGTCTACGGCCGGTGTCGCGTAGAGGGGACCCCCGGTTCGATGACGCCAGAGCAGGCGGGGGCGCGAACGCGGAATGGCAAATGGGGTGCGTCCGGTACGCGCCGCATCTTGGCGGTACAAACCGAGCTCTGGCACACGAGCCGGAACCGGTGTCGCTACGCCTGTCGGCCCCGAAGTTGGCCGCGTAGTTGGCCCCGAAGTTAGCCCTGAAGTTGGCCGCGTAGTCGGCTGGGATTCTGCATGAGCCACAACCCCATTCGTTGGCAGCCGTGGCTTCGCCATATCGCTACGCCCTTTTTTCCCCGCAACAACCTTGCCCTTAATGGAAGCCTTGGTCGCGGAAGGTGCAGCAGACGATCGACAGCCGCTTGCCGACATACAGAGCCAAAAGCAGACCGGCAGCACGGCCGCAGCAAAGCCCCGAATACGGCTGTAGCGAGCCGACAAAATGTGGTGCGAGGCGAGTAACACACGACAACTATAGAATAAAGTCATGCTCGCCGCCATTGCGCGCTTGCCATTTAAACTTCGATCTGTAGACTGGGCCCGGATAAGGATTGTGAGGATGGACCCATGGCCACAACGATCGACGTCGCGATGCTGCGCAAGGCAGTCCGGAGCGGTTCGCCCGCTTTGGTGCGTCGATTATTGGAGAAACTAGACGCGCAAAAGCTCGCTCACACACTCAGCGACCTGCCCCCAGCCGAACGAAAACTCGTCCTCACCCAACTCCTAACAGACGACCGTCTGGGTCGTACCCTGAACGAATTGCCCGAGGACCTTTTGGGCGAAGTCTTTTCTCCGCTGGACGACGCGCTCATCGCTGTCGTGCTCAATGACCTCTACCCTGAGGATGCCACCCGCACTCTCCTCTGTTTGGACGCGGATAGGCAAGACGAGATACTGAAACGCCTAGACCCCGCCCGCGCCCAGCTTCTTTCGAGTCTGATGCGGTATCCGCCGGATAGTGCCGCCGGCAATATGACGCCCCATTTTGTCTCCGTCGCCCCCGATGCCACGGTGGATAACGCCATCCGCGCCATCCGTGAAGCGGGCAGCGAAGTTCCGCTCTTCTACCTTTATGTAGAAGAAGCGGGTGAATTGGTTGGCGCCGTTGCTCTCAGCCATCTGGTGAAAGCCAGCGACAACACGACAGTCGGTGAGATCATGGCCACCGACGTTGTTTCCGTGGCACCCGACGCGGACCAGGAAGAAGTCGCCCGCCTCGTGGCTCGCCGCAACCTGCTGGCGGTTCCCGTTGTGGAAGGCAAGAAACTCATCGGACTCGTCACGGTCGACAATGTTCTCGACGTCCTCGAGGAAGAGGCCACCGAGGATATGTATAATATGGCAGGGCTGAGTGAAGGCGATCGGGTCTTTTCGCCGCCCTCGCGTTCGCTCGTCAAACGACTCCCCTGGAATGCTCTAAATCTGGTCACCGCGTTGATGGTCGCCACGGTGGTGAGCTTTTTCGAAGGCACCATCGCGCAGCTCGCCCTGTTGGCTACCTTCATGCCTGTGGTCGCCGGCATCGGCGGCAACACGGGCAACCAGACCCTCACCGTCATCATCCGGGGCATCACGTTGGGCGAATTGGAATTTTCCTCCGGCTTGCGCGCGTTATTCAAGGAAGTTGCCGTGGGTGTAAGTATCGGCGTGATCCTAGGCTCGGCGGTTGCCCTGGTGACATTTCTCTGGAAGGGAAGTTTGGTCCTGGGCCTGGTTATCGCGTTGGCGATGATCGCCAACCTCTTCATCGGCGCTCTGGTAGGAACCGCGATTCCCTTGACCCTGAAGAAACTCGGTCACGATCCCGCAATGGGTGGCAGCATCTTGGTCACCATGTGCACCGATATCTTCGGCAATCTTTTTTATCTGGGTTTGGCTACGATCTTCATCAGCCATCTTCTGCCCTAAGGGAACCAGCTTAGAACCTCCTGCCAGTAGCCCGCCTTCCATTTCTCGGCGTCGAAATCCACAAAGGTGGCGTTTTGGGTTTCAGGCCGATAGGCCCAAAGACAAAAATGCCAACCGTTCTTGATGGCAATTTCCTGGTAGTGATCTAGGAAATCGACGCCGCCAGCCTGGGCAAACTGCAGCCCAAATTCTCCCAGCAAGATCGGCACACCGTGTGTCGCCTGAAATTTAACGACCGGAGCTAGGACTTCTTCTTCGAGGTATTTCTTGTCAAAGGCCTCTCCATCCAGCACGCCAGGATAAACAAGTCCACCACAATTCGGACCACCGCAATCGGGGTGGGTATACGAAAACGGCTCGTAGCTATGAACATCGTAGATCACGTAGGGATCGGCTTGCTTCGACAAAAGCGAAAAATACCGTGGTCCAGACCAAGCGGGTCCCTGCACGATGATCGGCAGCGTTGTATTCGCTTTGCGAATCTCAGTGATGAATAGAGACATCATGGCGTTGGTGTCGATACCGGCGCCACTCATGGTGGAAGCCAGTTCTGCAGGCGTGTCGATAGTGCCATTCGAAATTTCCACGTTAAAGGGATTGGGCTCCACCATCACGTTGATGGCCACCATCAGGGGATCGTCGCCGTATTTTGCGACGATATCTTCACGCAGCATTCTTGCGTATTCGGCTTGAATGCCTTTGTCTTTCCAAATCGGATCTGTAGCTTCTTCATCAACGCTTTGGCGTCCGGGACCCTCGCGCACCGCGATGATATAGGCGAGTCCAACTTGGCGACACCAACCGACCATCTTCTCCAGTGCTTCGATTCCGTCAGCATTCGGGCCATACGGCGCAGAACTTTGCCGCGTTCCCTCCACACATTGAATCTGCGCTACCGTCGCACCGGAATCCTTCAGGGCTTGAAAGTCAGCCAGGCTTTTCTGGCTCTCACTTTGGCTATTGAAATAGGCCACGTCAAAACCACGGAAGTAGCTCTTCTGCAACCAAAGCTGGTACTTCGACGATGCGGACGGGGGACCATCCCGCCCCGAATCCACAATGCCTGGCCGCGCGTCAACCGTCCCTGCATCGGCAATAACAATCTCCGTAGCATCATTGCAGCCGAGGAAAAGTCCCAAGGCCACAAAGAACCAGCGATAGCCGTCTCTTGGGTTATTCATTGAGATAGATTATCAACCGAACCGAGCTTTTAGTTGAGCTCAAATTTCACGATGACCGCATTATGATCGCCGCCGGAAACACGCTTCTCCAAAACGATTGCGGGTTTTTGGTCCACAAGCCCAGCACCTCTATAGAAGATATAGTCCAACCGTTGGTCCAATAGCGAAGTGGCGAAGCCTTTCGCCGCATCGACCATTTGCCATTGCTGGGTAAGTCGCCGATAGATTTGAAGGTCTTCGGATTTCAGAAAGGCGCTGTCGATATCAAAGTTGAAATCCCCGGCTAGGATAACGCGCTCATGGGCAGCGAGGTCTTTTCTGACCTGATTCACCTGCTTCAAACGCCTCTCCGCGGAGGATGAGTCGAGGTGCACGGCTACCGCAACGACCTCCTTACCGCCGATATAGACGATGGCCCCTTGCATGGTGCGGCCCGTCCCTGTCTCATTGAGGAAGAAGCCCTTCAAAGGCAAGCGGGTGAGCAGAGCTGTATAACGACCGTAGGAATCGTAAGCGATTTGTCCCCTCCATGGTTCGCCCAGGACCTCCAACAGGTAGTCGAGTTGGGTCACATCCGCCAATTCCTGTAACACCACCAGATCCACGCCCCATTTTCGAACCGTATCGGCCACCTGGGGCAACGCCGCATCGGATGCCTTCGATTGCCAACCTACGATCATGTCATCGAGATAAATGCGTCCAATATTCCAAGTCATCACCCGAACAGGCCCCCCCATGCGGACTAAATCCGCCTTGCCACCCTCTGCGAGCAAGGGTGGCTCACCGCCAACATCGGAACCACAGCCTAATTGAATGGAAGACGCGAGAACAACAAGAAGCGAAAGTTTGATAATGCGTTTCATGCCCTAGGCTAGAGCAAGGTCCATGCCGAAACGCATTCGAGGTGACGCGCTAAAATATTGGTTTTATCTCTTGTCGGGATCGTCTAGTGGGGGGTGTATCTTCCGTATCGGAACACAAGGCCAAACCTACCGGGCCGTGAAGACCTTGCGGAAGACCACTTTTTCCTTCTCTCGCAAGATAAGCTGGGTAAAGCCCTTATGCTGAATCTCCTTATGGAAACGTCCCCCACCCTTCAGCTGAGTAAGCAAACGCGTATCGCCAACGCTAGGAAAGGCGATATCCAAGATATCCGCGCGCGGGCCCTTGGCCACCACCTTGATGCCACTTCCGCCGCGCCCCATACGGGATTGTTTGGAGCGCGCGTAACGATGACGGCCAGCGGTGGTCATTGCGCCCTTCACCTGGGGGCGAGCTTTCGCCCTGAGCTGGGGCCGAATCATCGCAGCTGCTGCGGGTGTTAGCATTCGCCTAGCGGGTTTCGTCGCATGTGCCGGTGAAACGGGCTTCTTGCTGAGATAAAGTGCGAAGGCAGCATAGCCGACAATGAATAGCGCCGAAAAAAGCAGGGTGTTCTTGACGCGATTGGGTTGATGATGAGCCATGAGTCTTTTCCTATCGGCTGAGCTTTTCAATATTTCGAAGCAGGGCTTCCCGGTTGGCCTGATAGCCCGCCAGCCGGTCCCGTTGTTTTTCCACTACCGCTGCGGGCGCCCGATCGACGAATCCGGCGTTGCCCAATTTCTTTTCGCAGGCGGTGATTTCCTTATCTACTTTTGATAGTTCTGCGTTCAAGCGTTCTTTTTCCGCCTGTTCATCGATGACATCGTGGATGAAGATCTCGACATCACCAACCACTTTGGAGGCACTACCGGCCAGAGCCGTGGCTTGCGGGTCGACAGTCAAAGAGACCAAGGCCAAACGTTCTGCAACGCTGATATAGGATTGCAGATGCGCCTGGGCTTCTGTACTGGTTTTGATGGCGCCTTTGAGAGGATCGCGCAAGGGAACGCCCGCCGCTGAACGAATTTCTCGTAAGGCGCGCGTGATGCGCTGCACTTCAGAAAATCCGTCACGTAGCGCTGCATCATCCAAACGAGAATCCGCTTGCGGCCATGGAGCGGTAACCAACTGGGGCGAGGTCCCTTCAGCACTATCCTCGAGGAGAACCCTCTTGGGCACCTGTTCGCCAAGGCGTTGCCAAAGATGCTCGGTGACAAAAGGAACGAATGGCTGAAGTAAGCGCAAGACGTTGTCCATGCAGTAGGCCAACACCTGCCGCGCGATGGGACCGCTTGCATCGTTTTCGTCGTACAGGCGCGATTTGATCAGCTCCAAATACCAATCGCAAAGGCTACCCCAGAAAAAATCACGGGCGGCGTTGATGGCCTCGCTGGGATTGTAGCGCCCTAACGCGGCATGTACTGTTTCGATAGCGCGATTGAGCTGGTCGAGAATCCAACGGTCTTCGATCGCCAAATCTTCGAGCTTTCTAACCTCGGTGGGAACGTCCGTGAGATTGATGAAGGCGAAGCGGCAAGAATTCCACAGCTTCGTACAAAACTGCCGGCCCACTTCAAAGCGTTCGGAAATCAAGGTGGCTGCGGGCAAATCGGGCATGGTCCCCAAAACGTCGAATTCGGTACCGCAACCGTCTTTCTTACCCTTGGCGCCTTTGCCGCAGATATAGCTGAAGATGCTCTTTCCGTGCTTCGTGACCGCCAGGTCATTATGAAAATCGCAACTGGGACAAATGGCCTGTACCGGCAGCCGAATGTCTTGGGTTCCCGTCTGCATATCGCAGAGCACATAGCGCATGGCATCGGTGCCGTAGCGGTTGATGATATCGACCGGATCGATTCCGTTACCTTTGGATTTGCTCATCCGCTCGCCTTTACCGTCGAGGATATTGGCGTGAATGAAAACATCGGAAAATGGAATATCGCCGAGATTGTAAAGCCCGGCGAGAACCATTCGAGCTACCCATAGTGTGATGATGTCGCGGCCCGTGACCAAACAAGAGCCAGGATAGTAGTAGGAAAGGCAATCCTCGGCTCCGCCCTCACCGGCAACACCGGCCATGCCTGGGGCGATTTTCGCGCTTTGCGGATCGGGCCAACCCAACGTGGAATAGGGCCACAGCGCAGACGAGAACCAAGTATCTAGGACATCGGGGTCTCGTTTGAAGCCACGCTCTTCCAAAGCTGAAATGGTGTCGGTGTCATCTTCCAAAAGACAAATGTCGACCAAACAGGCCTCGGCAGCACCGTAGCCACTGGCAGCGTCGACGGAGACGCTGCGGTCCTCTTCGCTTAGATGTACCCGCAAGGCGAGATTTTCGCTGGCCAGACCCTTGAGGTAGTTCAGGTCGAGTTCACCGATCGTTGTCTTCAGAGACCAGACGGGAATTTGATGGCCCCACCAAAGCTGGCGGCTGATCGGCCAATCGCGTTTCTCGGCCAGCCAATCGAGATACGTTTTCGTATAGCGTTCGGGATGGATGGAAACCCTTCCATCTTCAACGGCATCCATGGCGGCCTGCACGAGGCCGGGGCTTCGATGTTCCTTTGGGGTGCCGCGCCCCATCAACACGCCGCCATCGATATCCGCCATGCGGATGAACCACTGTTCGGATAGGTAGGGTTCGATGGGGGTCTTGCTGCGGTCGCTATGGCCGATATCGACCTGCCGGTCTTCTACATCGCCCAACAGGCCAATCGCTTTGAGGTCGTCGACAATGCGGTCCCTCGCCACGTGACGGTCGATTCCAGCGTAGGGGCCAGCATTTTCGTTGAGGGTACCATCGGGGTTCAAGACATTGATTCGCTCGATGGTTGCGCTGTGCCGCTTCCAGACCTCGTAGTCGTTTGGATCGTGAGCCGGCGTTATTTTCACGCAGCCCGAGCCGAGTTCGGGTTTGGCCCACGCGTCGCAGATCAGATGCAGCGGTCGATCGAGAAGAGGCAATTTTATCTTACGGCCTGCCAGGGCCATATCGCGTAATTTGATCAGCTGCGGCAAAAGCTGCGTTTGACGCGTGCGTAGTTCTTCGATTTCCGTTTCGAGGCCGGGCAAGTCCTTAGCTGAGGCCTTTTCTTTTTCTACCTCTAGCCTGCTCAAACGCGAGGCCAAGGCCGTTTCCGGATCGGGATGTACGGCGACAGCCGTATCGCCCAACATTGTTTCCGGACGTGTTGTGGCCACCACAACAACGTCGGGTTCACCTGGCTGTGGATCGATCACGGGATAATGCAGATGCCAAAAATGGCCTTCTACATTCTCATGATAAACCTCATCGTCGGAAATGCTGGTTTGGAGATACACATCCCAGTTGACGAGTCGTTTCCCCCGGTAGATCAACTCATCATTGAACATGCGAAAGAACGTATGACGAACCGCGCGGGCGCAGACCTCGTCCATGGTGAAGCGCTGGCGTTTCCAGTCACAGCCACAACCCATTCGCTGCTGCTGTTCGATAATGCGTTCTTGGTACTGGTCCTTCCATTGCCAAATGCGTTCTACGAGGCCTTCGCGACCAAGGTCGTGTCGTGTTAACCCTTCCAGTTCTTTGAGTCGTTTTTCCACCACCGCCTGGGTGGCTATTCCCGCATGATCGGTTCCCGGCATCCATAGCGTGTTGTCGCCCTGCATCCGATGCCAACGGGTTAGCAGATCCTGCATCACGTTATCCATGGCATGCCCCATGTGGAGGGCGCCGGTAACGTTGGGCAGTGGCATCATGATTACATAGCGCTCGTCCGAGGGCCGCTGATCAGGACGGGCATGGAAAGCTTCCGAATCCAACCAAAGCTGGTAGATCGATTCTTCGACCTCTTTGGATTCATAGTTCTTGGGCAGTTCTACATCACTCATGCGTCATCATCTCCACGGCCTCATGCAGGGGATGCATAGGGCCGCTCCAATAAGAAATCAAGGCCCATTCAGCCTTTTGGCGTCGTGGGATCGTATTCCGGCGTAAACCCTCGGGGTACGCTGATCAGCGAATGGGTTTCCGCCCGAAATTTTTCGGTCAAGAATCCGCAGGCCTTTTCCGGGTCGACTTCTGGGCCGCACGTGAAAATATCGATCGCGGCGAAGCGGTGTTCGGGCCAGGTATGGATCGCGATATGCGATTCAGCCAAAAGCGCCAACGCCGTTAGACCATGGGGCAAAAAACGATGGGAGATTTCCTGAAGCAGCGTCGACTTGGCCAGCGTGGCCGCCTCGCGCAGCGACTCGCCGATGAACTCAGCGTCATCGAGCAATTCAGCAGGGCAACCGAAGAGTTCCAACAGGCAATGCGTTCCGACCGGCTTCATACGCTCCCAATCTCAGCCAAGAAAGACGGCCTTTGACCTCACCATTTTCTCGACAGGGGATTTATAAATCAAACCAGGGCCTTGCGCAAGATGAATGCCCTTATCTTTCCATACCTTTGCTCGCGGTGACCGCCGAGAAGCGCCCGCGACAAGGGTTGCCTAGAAGGCTTGGATGACCTCCAAGGAGGTGACGACGTTGAAGTTCTTCACCGCGTAGGCCACGAATCCTTCGTAGTTGGCCCATATTTGTTCCGCGTGGGCGTCAGTATGGAAGACATAGTCCGGATTCGTCGCGTTGAGATCCCACGGTGGGGGTTTGATCTTCCCGTCGCTCGTCGAATAGACCTGCGACCACCCCACTTTGGGGGCATAGAAATCGTGTTCGTGAACCAATACGACACCGTAGCCCGCAGCACCTTGAAAAAGCGTAGCCGGATCCAACGGGGTTTCGGATTCCGTCCAAAACCCGGTCTCGAGTTGGCCAATATTAAATTCTGACGGCCGGGCCAAAACCCCCCACTTGGTCATTTGCAGCTGATCGCCCGTATGATGACGCACATACATCTGTAGCCCCATCCCCTGGAGGACCTCTAATTCCGCATCTTCCAGATTCTTGGTCTTTGCATTGAGGCCGGCGACGGGGGGTGCATACCCGATCTTCTTTTTCATATACGCATACCCTCCTTCGTCCGTGGTTAGACCACCGGTGGTGAGGTCCAGCGCGAAGGTCTCGTATTTCTTCAATTCCGCAACCAATTGGTCATGCGGCAAGGCGTCGAGTTCTTTTTGTTTCGCCCCGCCGAAGGTCACAGGATGAGGGACCCGCATGTGAAACGAAATCGTCATCTTTTCGGCCAGCATTCGCTGCAACACGTCGGGGTGCTTGTCTTCGCAGATTCGAAAGACGCCTTCGGTGAAGTAGAACTCGCCCCGGATTTGGTATTTCGCGAAAAGGTCCATCAGGCGGTGGAGAGTCTGGGCACTGTGGTCGATATTGTACCAGTCGTGCGTGTTGACCACGAACGTCACGGTGGGCTTCGCCGCTGCTAGCCCATCGGTCTGGCCCGCATCCGATGCCAAGCCCAGTTCCCGTCCATCGGCAGGCCCGGAGTCGGCCACCGGGGGCGCGACGGGCTGCGACGTACAGCCGAAGTCGAAAAGGAAAACGATGCCGAGTAACAATATTCGAGGCTTGACCACGGGAACCCTCCTCGTGAAACGAGCCATTTCAGGCTAGAGGGGATCCCCAACAAACGCAAGGTACTGAATTCATATAGGCATGCCCGGAAGACCGGCATCCAGCCGGTGTCGGTCTTTTGCTATTGGACTTCGCTTCGTATCCATTGTATGGAATCTCTCCATTATGCCCCATTGGCTGATCCTCATAGCGATTGCCGTATTCGTCTGGCTCTACTTTTCCGGTAAGGGCGGTGCTGCCACCCAGCGTGGCGTGCTCTCCTTTGGCAAAAGCCGCGCCCGCAAAGTGACCTCGCAAGAGATTACCTTCAAAGATGTCGCGGGGGTCGACGCGGCCCAAGAAGAGCTGCAAGAAGTCGTAGACTTTCTGACAAGCCCGGAACGCTATACCAAAATCGGCGCTCATATTCCGAAAGGGGTTTTGCTCGTCGGTGCACCGGGTACGGGTAAGACCCTCCTGGCCCGCGCCGTGGCCGGCGAAGCAGCCGTACCCTTCTTTCAACTTTCCGGATCCGATTTCGTGGAGATGTTTGTCGGCGTAGGTGCAGCCCGCGTTCGTGACAGCTTCAAGAAAGCCAGAGAGTCCGCCCCCTGCATTATTTTCATCGACGAATTGGATGCTTTGGGCAAGGCGCGCAGCACGGGGGGCGTATCTCACGAAGAGCGTGAGCAAACCCTGAATCAGTTATTGGTGGAAATGGACGGCTTCGATCCCTCCATCGGCGTAATCGTCATGGCGGCAACAAACCGACCCGAAATCCTCGACGGTGCTCTATTGCGCGCTGGCCGATTCGACCGCCACATTACGGTCGATTTACCGGAACGCGCGGGCCGCAAAGCGATTTTGGAAATCCACGCGCGAAACGTCACCCTCGACGAAGGTGTCGACTTGGATGAGGTTGCCCAACGAACCCCCGGTTTCGCCGGCGCCGATTTGGCCAATCTGATCAACGAGGCGGCCCTACTCACCGCCCGAGCCCGCAAAGAAAAAGTCACGCTCAAAGAACTCGATGAAGCCGTCGAACGCGCCACCCTCGGGCTGGAAAAGAAAGGTGTCGTGTTGACCTCTGGGCTGCGGCGTCTAGTCGCCTACCATGAGCTAGGCCATGCAGTGGTTGCCGAATGCCGGCCTCATGCGGATCCCGTCAAGAAGGTAAGTATCGTTCCTCGGGGCATGGGCCTCGGCGTAACGTGGCAAGCCCCCAGCGAGGAAAGCCGCCACCTAAAAACCGAAAGCCAACTACGCGACGAAATCGCCGTACTGTTGGGCGGTCGAGCAGCTGAACTTATTTTCATTGGGGAAGCCAGTACCGGCGCCCATGACGATCTCGCCCGAGCTACGCAAATGGCCAGCGACATGGTTCGAAAGTATGGCATGAGCAAACTCGGCTCACGCACCTACGAACGCGCTAGGGCCGGCTTCGTCAACCAAGACGCTACGCCTTCCTCTCCTCGTCAACACGGGGAAACAGCGGCCGATCAAATCGATCAGGCGGTTGGACGAATTGTAGAAGATTCGCTGCAGCAGGCCATCGACCTACTCAAATCCCGCCGAGATGACGTTGAAGCCCTCGTGGAAAAACTGCTGGAGACGCAAAGCCTCAGCGGAGAAGAACTGCGAGAATTCTTGGGCATAGAACTCCCCCCCAAGGCCACCTAAACAGTTTAGTCGTAATAGTACCAGCGGCCGTCCCGCTCATCGTAATACTCCCAATGGTCGTTGTAATAGTACGTCCAATGGCCATGGTGATGACGGCGGCGATGGCCACAATAATGATCATGAAAATGTGCGTCATGAGTAGCGAGCACGACGGCAGCGCCTACGATTGCCGCGGTGACCACGGCAGCTCGAAATAGCCGCGGTGAACAGGCTGTTGCGGTTAACCAAAGCGTGCACGCAGCGACGAATACGACCAACATACGTTTCATCGTGGGCCTCCTATACAATAGTGTACTGGGTTGAGATGGCTGGCGAACAGTTTTAGACAAAGCAATACTCGGACCAGTAGCTCAATGCTATTAATTCAATGACTTAGGGGATGGGCGCTCAGCGAGGATCGTTAACAGGGCTTCACAGTGTGACAATTTCCCAGGGCAACGAAGGGTCTGATGCGCCTCGCTCCCAAGGCCTCAGGAAAGCCGATCACGATAATCGGAATAGCCGAAACGGCGTACGATGTCGAAGCCCGAGCCTGGCTCCCAGGTGACGATGGAGGGCAATCGAACGCCATTGAAGGTCGTATTCTTAACCATCGTATAATGCGCCATGTCCAAGAAGATAAGCTTGTCACCGATGGCCAGCGGCTTATCGAACGAATAGTCTCCGATGACATCGCCAGCGAGGCAGGTCGTCCCCGCCAACCGATAGGTAAATTTCCGTTCATCGGGGGGCGACGCGCCGACAACTTCCGGGCGATAGGGCATCTCCAATACGTCGGGCATATGAGCGGCTGCGGATGTATCGAGAAGCGCGACTTTCATCCCGTTGTCTACGATATCCAAAACCGAAGAAACCAAGACCCCGGTATTCAACGCGATGGCTTCGCCGGGCTCGAGGTAGACGTCGACGTCATACCGCTCTTTGAATTGACGAATCAATGAGATCAAACGTGACCGATCATAGTCGTCGCGGGTGATGTGGTGACCGCCACCGAAATTAACCCAACGCATCTTTTTCAGCGATCCCGCGAATTGCCGTTCCACTGCCTCAAGGGTACGCTGCAGTGCATCGACGCCAAGCTCGCATAGGTTATGCCAATGCAACCCGCTGATTCCATCTAGCGCATCGTCGTCAAAGGCTTGTCGCGTAACGCCAAGACGAGAATTGGGTGCACAGGGATCGTAAAGCGCAACATCGACTTCGGAATGAGCCGGGTTGAGTCGCATGCCGACTTCGACGCCTGTTAGTAGATGCCGAAAGCGACGCCATTGCTCGAAGGAATTGAGAATAATATGATCGCTGTAGCGAACGCATTGCTGAAGACTGCTTTCGCAAAATGCAGGCGAATACGTATGCACCTCTTTACCGAACTTCTCGCGTCCGAGCTGCGCCTCGTCGCTTGAACTCGCGGCCACGCCCGCCAAATACTCACCCACCAACGGAAAGGTGGACCACATGGCAAAACCCTTAAGGGCCAACAGAACCTTGCAGTCGGCCCCTTGCTGAACTTCATTCAACCGTTCGAGATTTCGCCGCAACGCCTGCAGGTCGCAAACATATGCCGGCGTTTCTAAATCGCGAAAGTCTGCGCCAAGCAGATTCAGCGTACTTAAATAGTGTTGCATTGGTCGCTAGACATCCGTCAGGCAAGGCGAGAGCGAGCACCCGGCGGAGCGCACTTTAGTGCGTGAGCAGGGAGCGGAGAGAGCAACGCCGCATGGCGGAATGGATCGCGGCCAATGCAACACTATTCGTACTCTTTGACTTTCCATGGCAGCCCTGAGGGGCCGAGGAGTTCGAGGAAGGGAAGCGGATCGAATTCTTCCATATTGTAGACACCCGGCTTATGCCATTGGCCCGAAAGCATCATGGTTGCACCGACCATGGTCGGTACACCGGTGGTATACGAAACCGCTTGAGAGCCGACCTCCTTGTAGCATTCCGCGTGATCGCAGACGTTGTAGATCAGCGCCTTTTTGGGTCTGCCGTCTTTCAAACCCTCAACGAGCGTGCCGATGCAGGTTTTCCCCGTGTAGCCTTCCGCAAGCGAGGCTGGGTCGGGAAGCAAGGCTTTGAGAAATTGAATAGGAATGATCTCTTGGCCTTGAAATTGGATCGGTTTGATACTGGTCATACCCACGTTTTGCAGTACACGTAGATGCGTCAGGTATTCTTCGCCGAAGGTCATGAAGAAACGGATACGCTTCAGCCCTTTGATGTTCTCAACCAAAGACTCCATCTCTTCGTGATAGAGCAGGAAGGCTTTGCGTACGCCTACCTCTGGGAAATCAAAATCCATACTTACCGAAAGGGGATCGGTTTCCTTCCAACTACCGTCCTCCCAAAACCGACCGCGCTGCGTTATCTCGCGAATATTGATCTCTGGATTGAAATTTGTCGCGAACGCCTTGCCATGGTCGCCCGCATTGCAGTCGACGATATCGATCGTATGAATTTCATCGAAGAGTTCTTTCTGAGCATAGGCGCTGAAAACGTTGGTCACGCCGGGATCAAAACCAGAACCTAGCAAAGCCATGATGCCCGCTTCGCGAAAGCGTTCGCGATAAGCCCATTGCCAACTATATTCGAATTTGGCTTCGTCCTTTGGTTCGTAGTTCGCTGTATCAAGATAGTCGACGCCCGTTTCCAAACACGCATCCATGATCGGCAGATCTTGATAGGGAAGCGCTACGTTGATCACGAGCTTGGGTTGGAACGACCGAATCAGGGCGACCATTTGCGGCACGTCGTCTGCGTCGACCTGGGCGACCTGAATCTCCCGACCCGTCTTATCCGCAACACTTTTTTGAATCGCTTCACAACGGGAAAGGGTTCGGCTCGCCAGCAAAATCTCCGAAAAGACCTTTTCGTGTTGGGCGCATTTTTGAACGACAACGCTGCCGACGCCACCCGCGCCGACGATCAATACCTTGCTCATCTTACGTCTCCCAGCAAAGGCCGGGCACGATCCCGGCGAATGGCAAATCCTCTATAACTTCATTCGGGACTTTGCAAGGAGCTTTTTAGGAGCGTAAGAAGGGGCGCGAGAAGAGAAATAAGCCTGGCAATAACGGCAAGCTACCAGCTACCGATGGCCTGAATACTCGCAGCCGGTGTGTGCACGACGTGGCAGCCATAGCAGCTTTTATTGCCTACCTCCTGCAATGATTTGGTCAGAGCGATCACGTCGGGGTCGGGGGTCGCCAGGTCGTCATAGATCTGGTCGAGAATGGCCACAACATCGGAACTCACGAAATAGAGCCTTGGCTCGCTACCATGGCAGGAAATGCAGCCGCTCTGCAACGAGCTGAGCTCCTTGCGTAAGTTATCCACATGCATCTGAGATTCAACGTAGTCTTTTTCCACCAGATAGGTGCTGGCGGCCATAAAGGAATGCGCCATCGCGTACATGAAGGATTTCCACGAAAGAGATTGCTGGCTGACAGGGTCGCTGATGGCGATATGTTTGAACTCGAACCAATGGTGCTTCCGCCAAACAGCCAAGCGATTTACGTCGTGGCATTTGAAGCAAACTTGCTCGACCAACTCTAGGGCCGCGGCTGCCGCTTTCTGATCCTTACTACTCGCCGCAGCTTTCAATGCAACGATTGGCGTCGACGGGAAAAAGGCATTCCATTCGGGAACCATCTTGGCCGCCTCGTTATATTCCGTTTCAAACGTTGTGACCGTTGCGGCGAGACCCGCCCAATCGCCATCTTCAAGTCGAACTTGAAGCCGACCGTACTGGCTCGCCAATAGTTGCATACGCTGCAAATAGGCACTCGTCGGACCGCTATAATGTTGGTCCAACGACGCTGGCGGCCGATTGAGTGGATAACTGTCTTTACTCGTGCAGTTATTCGCGGGCTGAGCCCCCTTGCCTGCCCACCACCTGCGTACGGTGGACGCCGGGGTATGAAGTACATGACAAGGATAACAACTCGCATCACGCGCGCTGCGCAACGAGGTCAACACCTTGCCCTGACTGGGGGTCGTTTTGCTCAGCTCCGTCGAAGCGGTATCCAAATGCGCCGTCACATCGTCACTGATGAAATACCGTCGTGGCTCGCTACCGTGACAATTCTGACAACCCGCCTCGAGTGCGGTGAGAGAGGCTTTGAGGTTGGCTACGGCCTGCTGCGCTTTTTCGTTCTCTCCATCGACCGCATATGTTTCTGCTTTGGCGTAATGAAGTCCAAGAGCCTCCATATAGGGCCCCCAGAGCATTTTCTTTTGCTGCGTCGGTTCCTCGAGGCTGATCGAATCGAAGTCCGGCCAATAATATTTGAGCCATACCGCGGGGCGGTTCGGATAATGGCAGGCTGAACAGACATCGTTGTTGATCGCATCGGTGGCGTCTTCAACCTGTTGCAGGTTTCCAGCCTTGACCGCATTTTCCAAATCTGTCAGAGGCTGCTGCGAAAAATAGCTCGCCCATTGGGGCACCATCTCGGACGTACTCTGGTAGAGCGCCGCGAAACCCTGAAGCGATGCATTGGCCTTCACCGTCTTGCCATCTTCCAGGTAGAGCGCGATAGCCCCCAGTGCCGTTTCCATGGCGAACATGGCCGTTAGAAATGACGAAGGTTGAGTCTGATAGTGGGTCGTCAGCGAAACGGGCGGGGTTTCGAAAGCATATACCGTCACGTCTGGGCAGGCCCCGCTGCCGTCGGCTGACCCAGCTTCGGCACCATCTGAGAGTGTGCTGAGATCCACGACGGCATCCCCTCCTCCTCCGCCGTCCAACTCTGGATCCGGCCCGCTATCCGCACTGCCGACGACCGTGTCGCCACAACCCATCACGACCATCAACAGGAAAACCATTCCCCAACGCCAAAACCTCATGGACATCTCATCCCCTCTAAGCAATGCGACGCAAAGGCTAACTCGCTGATATCACTGAGTCAAATTATCGCTCGCGACGATAGTGCCGGCAAAGGCTGGATCCCACACCGACCGTAGTCGGATCAATTCCTCGCCGTCGTGCGACAAAACGCCGGAAGCAGACACATTAAATATGGGAGGGGAGTCAAACCGATGCACTATGCCAAGGGAGACCTGTCCGGTCCATCCGGTAGCGCCGAAGGCGAGCAACCGTACCAGGCGACATGTGCCTGCGGTGCCCGACATCTCATCACGCAATTGCCGAAAAACGGAAAGAGATTTGCCGCCCATTGCAGACGATGCGGCGAACTCTTCTTTGTCGGTGAAATCGCCCCGCGGGACCAGCAGACCACGCCGCCGGCGAATGCGACGGTTGCCCCTATCGGTTACGAGCAGTGGATATCTCGCTCTTTTCAACGCGAACCAGAAACGCGACTCGCCGAGATGGAACCACCGGTGATGCTGCCGCAGATTACGGCCCTTGAAGATGACAACGACATGGCACCGTATGCGGAAACGGTCTCGGCCAGTGCGGTCACCAAGGTAGACCTTCCGCAGAGCCCTGCAACGCCAGAGAAGTCGGTCTTCAAGAGCGCGGTTACCGAGAATGACGAATGCGCATTGGAATCGATTGGAAGAGTCAAAATCGAAGATTCGCCGAGGCGTGCGCTTTCGCGTGGATCTATCCGCCGCGCGGGTTCGACGACCCCCATGGTTCAGCGGCGCCAATCAGCCCCGCTCCCATCGCAGGCCAACGCGCAGTCCGGCGGCACGCGAGCTCCCACGTCGATGTGGTCGCGACCCATGGCGCCTCTGGTTGTGAAGAGAACGACTATTCCGAGCGCCCGCCCACCATCTGCAGAGCTGGTCAGACCATCTCTGATCAAGACGTTGACAACCAAAGAATGCCTGGTCGGTGCTGCGATGGGAATCGCCGTTGGCGCGACGGCTGCGCTTTTCTTCTGGTTCGTTTTCTAGAAGGGCGGCTGAGGAGGGAAAGATCTCGCGATACTGAGTCTTTTTCCCCGCTGCATTCGGGCCAGTGGCATGGCCCAAAGTATGTTTCGACCCTCCTAGGCTCCATTCTCCCTTGATATTGCACATTTGATCAATTCTCCAAAGGTACGTATCCGCTTCGCGCAGAATCAGTTCGACTCACTGGCACAGCAGATGCATCTCCCGGGGGCAAAAGGAGTACAGCCAATGACCGAGCACGCTTCTACACTAAAGGGTTTTGGGGGTATTTCGCGGGAGGAAGGCGCCGACTTAGGCACGCTCTCAGCCGTCTATTTCGACCCCGAGAATAAGACCGTATCGTCGTTCAGCTTTCGCAGCCGGCGCCACGGCAGCGGGGATTACTTCGTCCCGGTAAGCGAAGTTCAACTCGTTGGACGGGATGTCATCTTGGTGTCAACGATGGAAGCCCGCACGAAGGTCGAAGCCAAGATCAAACCGCCGGGTATGCGCTTGAATGAACTCCAAGGGCGATGGGTCACCGGCATGGACGGCAAACATCTCGGCACGCTCGTCGATATCGATTTTTCGCAGACCGACTGGAAGATTACGGAGCTCACTTTTGCCGATGGCCGTCATCTGAAGGTGGAAGCCGATGAAATCGTCATCGGAGACGAAATACTGGTCCCCAAAGAATACGCTTCTCGCCTAGGTCCTGCCCCAGAAGGCAAAAAAGGACTCATCGAACGCGCCTTTGGCAAAGAGTTTTTCGAAAATACCCGCAACGCCCTCAAGCGAACCTCGCGCCGCGACAAGGCAAAGAATGAAAAAGGGAAAGAAGAGGAGAGCGAGTAGCGACAGGTCGAAAAAACGATAACCGAGAAACCGAGAACCGATAACCGAGAAACCGAGAAACCGAGAACCGATAACCGAGAAACCGAGAAACCGAGAAACCGAGAAACCGAGAAACCGAGAAACCGAGAAACCGAGAAACCGAGAACCGAGAACCGAAATACCGAGAACCGAGAACCGAAATACCGAGAACCGAGAACCGAAATACCGAGAAACCGAGAACCGAGAACCGAAATACCGAGAACCGAGAACCGAAATACCGAGAACCGAAAAACCGAGAGCCGAAAAGCTGACCGCCGATTGCCGACGGCTATCTTCCGGTATGATAAGTCTTGCAGTAGTGCCGTAATTCACCGCCGAATACATAGGCGATATGCGCCCGCTTATTCACCTTGTCGAGCTTCATTCGGATCGATGTTGGCGCACTCTGAATGGCCGAAATCGTGTGATTTTGCCATCCCCCACCTTCGGCCTCCCAGTAGTAGATTCCCAATCCGTCAATGGGTGAGTTCTCATACACCGCGATATGTGGCTCGTTGTTCACATCTAGGGCAAAGTCTGCTGTCCACGGATCGTAGTACGTAAAACCGAGAATCGATGGCGAGGGGGTTCCTAGATTGGCGCCATTCCAGGTAGCAAACGTCAAAGCTTTTCCCGTCGCGTCGCTGTGGGCGACCACCACATTATTGTTGCTATCAAATAGAACAGGGGCCGGCCCGGTGGATGTTGTGGCGATGCCGGTGCCCGTACCGGGACCTCCGGCCAAAGGAAAGCGGCGAAGTTCCCAGGACGTCCCCGTCGAAACGGAGGTTGCGACATAGCTACTCCCCACAACCACCTTGCTATAACCGTAATGGCCCGCGCTATTTTGGAAATCAGCCTGCTGAAAAAAGGGCGGTGTCTGAGTCATGTCGACCTTGAAGAGCGTAGAATCTGAGGTGCCTTGGCCAAAATCTCTATCCAAAATCGCGTAGACGTTTGTTCCGCTTGCATCGATATCCATTGAGATACCCAGCTGGTAGAGCTGAGCGATCGTCGTCGGGGCAGCCCAAGCCCCTGCACCGGACGATTTATAGACATGATACGGATACCAGTCTGCCGAATCGGTGAAGATGGCGTGAAGCGTACCGTTACCGTCGATAGCCGCCTTTATTCCGTAGCCGAAAGTTCCTGGCGCAATTGGTTCCGTCGACCAAGTCTGGCTGCTTTTTTGGCTATGACTTAAAGCGCTGTTGGACGCGATATAAAAGAGGTGCGGTGTCCCGTTGGCGTCCAAAACCAAATCAACGGCATTTACTCCAGTGTCGATCTGCGCCACGACCACGTCTTCATAGTCACAAGTAACCAAAGGTGGCCCCTGATCTACGCTGCTATCCGGTGCAAGCATATCTGAGGAAGCATCTGGGAACGGTGCATCATGCTCAACAAGCACGTCGAAGGTGGAATCCGGTGTCACCTCCACATCCTTGGTCGGCGCCGCATCCGGCGGCACGGGAGCGTCTGCTACAGGCTCACTATCCGGAGGGATATTGCTGTCGGGTTTCGCGTCAGGCTTCGCATCGGGCTTCGCATCGGGCTTAAGGACGGGTAAGTCGGCCACCATTTGATCGATGGGGGCGGCATCTGCGGAGAGGTCACCGAACAGGCATACTTCGAAGATGCATTCTTCCCCGGCGGAACAGTCGCTATCCTTTTCGCAGCGCTCCAAACAGCTACCCTGAAAACACTTTTCCTCACTGCTGCATGCCGATTCACAACGCGCGGGGTCCAGGTCGTTTGTAAAGGGCCAGCGGTTGCATGCGGCGAAGAAAAACAGACTGCAGATCGATACTGAGATGAAAGAACGTGTAGCAATATTCTGAATCACGCGATCTCCAAAGCGGTAGAACACGCTCAGTGTAACACTACGAGCATGCAATATTCAAAGTTGACCCGGTGCAGGGATCAGCTTCGCGTCGAAGGCTTCGATTCAGCTCAAGGCCGAACTACGCGCGTTTTATGTAGCGGTTATCACGGGTATCGATGATCAATTTGTCGCCCGTTTCTACGAAGAGTGGAACTTGAACCTCGGATCCCGTTTCCAATTTGGCGGTCTTTGTCACATTCGTAACGGTATCGCCCTTTACGCCGGGGTCACATTCGGTCACTTCCAACACCACGGTATTGGGCAATTCGATTCCGATGCATTGCCCGCTGAAGAATACGGCCCGAACCGAAGCACCTTCTTTTAGAAAACCAACTTCGCTTTCGATATCATTATGCTTCAAGGGAAACTGTTCGTAGTTTTCCTCGTCCATGAAATAATAGGTATCGCCGCCCTCGTCATAGATATATTGGCAAGGCTTGACTTCGAAATCGGGATCTTTGAGTCGCTCCCCCGATTTGAAGGTCTTGTTGATCAGCTGTTTCGTCTTCAGATTTCGCAACCGGGTCTTAACAAGGGTGGCTGCCCCCCGTGCGGATGGCGTTTGCGTCGTGACATCAACGATGACAAAGGGCTCTCCTTCGAGTTCTATTCTGAGGCCCTTCTTAAAATCACTTGTAGTCGGCATGCTCAACTCCCAAAAAATCGCGTGCCGTCGTATGATCGGCTCACGATGCATCATTTTTATCGGCCCATTGGTATCATAAGAGGATAATTTGGCCACCCCGTTTAACACCCACTGGCAGGCGATCATTGTAGCCGGCTGCAAAATGGATCGTCAGGGCCGCCCCTCGGCCGCTCTAAAGCGACGAACAGCGTTGGCGGTTGAGCTATGGCAGAAGGGACTCAGTCCCGTCGTCGTCATCAGCGGGGGCAGCCGCCCCGGTAGGCAGCGAACGGAGGCCGAGGCAGCGGCCGAATACGCCCTCGCTCTGGGACTTTCCTCCGAAGCTTTGGTTATCGAAAGCCGTGCGCGTAGTACCGAGGAAAATGCCCGGTTCAGCGCCGAACTGCTGGGCCAAATTCCGGTGGTTGTGGTCACGGAAAACTACCATAGAGCCCGGGCGGGACGCGTATTTCGCCGCTATTTCAAAGAGGTAGATACCGTAGGAGCCGAAACGCCCCTACCGGAAAAACTCTTCGCCTGCTTTCGCGAGCTCATTTGCATCGGCTACTACGGCATGCGTGGTAGGTTCTAGTGTTTCGTCCTAAAAATCTGAGCCGGCTTCGCGCAGCAATCGTGTACTCTGGCGCGGATAGACGACGCAGCTGTGGCTCGGTCACAGCAAGAAGGAAGGACAAAGCCAGAGTGCGCGAGGGCAAGCGAAACGGGTCAGATTTTTAGGACGGAGCACTAGTCAGTCATGGTCATTCAAGAATCGATAACGCTGCGAACCAAGGGCAGAGGGTTTACCGAGCTCAGCGACCGCATTCAATCGGTGGTACAGCAAGCGAGCGTGGCTACCGGTGTTTGCCACCTCTTTCTTCAACATACCAGCGCTTCACTCATTCTTTGCGAGAATGCAGATCCCTCCGTCCGTCGAGACCTCGAACAGTTCTTCTCTCATTTGGTTACTGACGGTGACCCGCGATTTTCGCATTCGGCGGAAGGCCCCGACGATATGCCCGCCCATATTCGAGCGATCCTCACGCAAAACGACATGAGTATCCCCATCACAAACAACCGGCTCGTTTTGGGAACCTGGCAGGGAATCTACCTGTGGGAACATCGTACAACCCCCCACCAGCGACGGCTGACGATTACCATCTACGGCTAAAGACTCAAAGCAAGCGGAAACTATCCCGACGGAGCTTGGCCTTTTGTTCGGCAAGTGCCGCTTTGATGAACGCCAATTTGATCCGCTGCGCCGTAGCCAATGAGGCATTCGCTGAGAGGATGATGCACCCCTCACCCACCGAGTAGAGCCCATCATCCAAGACGACTTCCTCACGCGCTTCGAGCATCTCGATTTCGGCTGCGGTTTCCGCCTCAATGACCAACCCCGCCGGGCATTTTTCGATCTTTGCCATATGCGCCTAACTCAAGGCTAAGAAAAGAGGCGTTTGATGATGTTGAGATGACGCCGATTATAGGGCGGGTAGCGACGCCGAGGATCTATTTTCGTGGAACGGTTGAGCAGGCTCTTGCTATGACTGAAGCATTCGAAACTCGCCCGTCCATGATACGCACCCATCCCGCTTTCGCCCACCCCACCAAAGGGTAACTCATGCGGGAGCAGATGCACGACGACATCGTTGATACAAACGCCGCCCGAGCTGGTTTCGGCCACAACAGTCTCGTGCACCGCTTTGTCTTTGGAAAAGAGATAGAGGGCTAAAGGTCTCGGCCGGGCGTTGATTTGGTCGATGGCCTCCCCGATACTGTCGACGACAACAAAGGGCAATAGAGGCCCAAAAATCTCTTCGGACATCAATGGAGAATCAGAAGGCGGACGGCTGATTATCGTTGGCGCGAGATAACGCGACTCTTCGTCTTTTTCCCCCCCGACTTCTACATCCATCCCATCCATAAGCGATACGAGTCGATCGAAGTGCCGCCGGCTGATTATTCGCCCATAGTCAGGACTATTACGCGGATCGTCCCCGTAGAAATCCGTCAGCGCGGATTTCATCGCGCGCATGAGCGGTTCGGCTACGGCGCGATGAACCAAGAGGTAATCTGGCGCGACGCAGGTTTGACCCGCATTGAGGAACTTCCCCCAAATGATCCGCTTGGCTGCTACAGCGAGGTCCACCTTCTCGTCGACGATGCAGGGGCTCTTGCCACCTAACTCCAAAGTGACCGGCGTAAGATATTCCGACGCGGCTCGCATCACAATGCGGCCCACCGTGGCGCCTCCGGTGAAGAAGATATGGTCGAAGCGTTCCTTCAGCAGGGCGGTGGTTTCCTCCACCGCTCCTTCGACCACTTCCACCGCGTGCCGGTCGAGATAAACGGGTATGAGTCTCGCGAGAAGCGCCGACGTATTGGCGGCTAGCTCAGAAGGCTTGATGAGACTGCAGTTACCCGCCGCTATGGCACCGATCAACGGGGCCAGTACGAGCTGCAGCGGATAATTCCAAGGGCCGATGATCAACACAACCCCCAAAGGCTCACGCACGATCGTTGCCCTCGCAGGTTGTTGAATAATCGGCGCACCTACGCGCTGCGGCTGCATCCAGTCGGCTAAATGCTTTGTTGTGTAACCGATCTCTTGTTTGAGAAAACCAATCTCACTCACCCAAGCCTCAAAGACAGATTTGCCCAAATCAAGCGCAAGCGCCTCAAGGATTTCGCCTTCCTTCTCGTCCAGCATACGTCGCAAAGCATTTAGCTGCTCGACACGCCATCTCATGGAGCGGGTCTTTCGACTCAAGAACGTTGTTCGCAGACGACTCACCGTCGCGGATATCGCTGTGTTGTGTTGCATGACTGAACTCTTCCTCGCGTCCCGCCAGCGAACCGCTGGGGTATAAGGCGACTATAACCCGGAGGGAGCTTGGACGTTAATAAGAGCCATCAGCGCAAATATTGGCGCCGGGTTGGGGAACGGGGGTGGTGCCCAGAGGCTCATCCCAAATTTCGATTTCGGCGAGAGCAAAACGATCACCAAAATTCTTCGCATGATCGTAAAGCATCCAAAGGGCAACGTGGCGCGCCAAAGGAACCTGAGTTTGAAGGTTCACGATATCCAATCCGCCGTCACCATTGTTTTCATCGAGGACTTCATACCAATGACCATTTGTCAGACTCGGCTCACCGGGTGTCGCCTCGTTGCTAATGAGTACTTTGTAGCCCATGCCAAAATGTTGGTCGCCAACGCCTAGATAATCCCGCCAGCGGATGTTGATTTTGCTGATGGGCGTCAATTCGTCCAACGTGATAGCGATCCAGCCATCGTACGTGCCGAACCAATCGGAATCCTCAAATACGGCTATGGTCGATGCGCTATCGTCGGTGAGCAAACTGAGGTTTCCTTCGATGGGGGTGTCTTTCGCAGTGACCGTAAGGCCCAGCGCTACATTCTTGGAGTGTTGCGTCGGAGTCGTAACGTCGCCCCCGCCATTTGTTGCGCCGGCGAGATGTTCGATTTGTACGATGACGGTTTCGCTCAAACCCATGTCGGGAACCTGGGCGCGAAATTCGAGCCGGTTGAGCGCCCCTGGGTTCAACTTAACCGGAAGGCAGAAACGGCCATTTTCAACGCTCGCATCGGTTACGATCGGCGATGCACCACCGGTGACGAAGACAGATGCCCCGGGATCGGCCGTACCCGTCACGCCCACCGTTTCATCGTCCGTGGTCGTCGGCAAGGGATCCACGGTCAAACCCGCCTTGGGCTTCGGAGGATCGGGCTCGTCCGGCCCGCTGGGTGGAGGTAGTGGAATGACCGGGCCTCCCTGGGTTCCACAACCCGGGGGAATACCTACGGCCAAGAGGCAGAATAGGAAGAATTTCGCTAAGCGTTTCATAATAGAGTTCCGTGCACTGTAAGTAAGCAAATGGCGCACCAGATCTTCCCCTTGAAATCTAAGCGTTTTTTTCGAACTCCTCGGTATGAAGAAGGCCGCGCGATCCGCCACCCGGCAACTCAAATACCCATTTGGTTTTACTCACACCGTAGCGTAGAGCCAGAACCCTCGCATCTGGCTAAATACGCTACTCGACCGGATCAGACTATTTCGATAGCTGGTCAGACCGCGGGAGATGGATTGCGGATCAAACCGCCCGAAGGTACTGGGCCGCCGGGCCGCAGCCCGAACGTACTTTGAAATATTGGAAATCTTAGAGAAATTTACTGCCGACCCGCCGTCTCGGGCGATGACACCCTCTTCGGAGCTGATCACCCTTGCGCCACCCGTGCCACCGGGCGGTTTTTCGCCCGATAGAGCCCCGTAGCTAAAATAGTAGCGGGCCAGACTGGGATCTAGATGGCGTATTTCTGTACGGCCCGTGGCGGCGGCTGGCGGCGCCGAATTCTCTGCGGCTGACGGATTGGAAACGGAATCCTCCCCGGAAGAAATTGACTGGTAGGTGGAAAGCGCCTGATTTACAACCACAATTTATTGTTGTTCTTTTCCCTCAAGTTTTCAACCGGCCAGCCGTTGTAAGGTGGGTTTTCTTGGATACCGCTTCGCCCGTTCTGGGCTGAAGATTTGCCCTCCTGCGCCTTAACCCCTTAGAATAACCCGGTCAATTTGGAGAACAGATGCCGAGCGCTGTAGAGATCTATCGGGCGACAAAACCAGCCCCAAGAGCTGATTTTGTCTTCACCTGTGAACACGCGAGCAATGCGCTGCCCGAGCATGTCTCGGTAAATGGGGCCGACCGGCAGCTTCTCGACGCCCATTGGGGTTGGGATATCGGTGCGGCTGACGTCACGCGGCATTTGGTGGAAAAATGCGGTTCTGTCGGTCTTTTGTCCACCCACAGCCGGCTTTGGGTTGATTGCAACCGGGAGCCCGAATGGGACTCTTGGATCGTTCGGGAAATCGACGGCCATCGCCTCAGCTTCAATGAAGCCCTAAATGCGGAGGAAAAAGCGGTACGCCGGCGGGAATATTTCGACCCTTTTCACGAAACAGTGGACCGTACGATTCGCGAAAACCACCACCCAGACCTCTGGCTGATTTCCATTCATTCGTTCACCAAAGTCTACCAAGGCCAACAACGAGACCTGGAAATCGCCGTTCTTTTCGATACTTATGAAGAAGAAGCCCAAACACTGGGGCGGGCACTTGCAGCCCCAGGCTTTCACGTTCAGCTCAACGAACCCTATTCGGGCAAGGAAGGATTGATCTATTCGATCCATCGAGCCGGCACCAAATTCGGACTGCGGTGCGTAGAATTGGAAGTCCGGCAGGATCTGGTTCAAACTAAAGAAACGGCGACCGTTATCGCAGATGCGTTGTTTGCCGCGCTACAATGCTTGTTGCCCTAACTATTCTAAACGGGAAATAAGCAAACCTCGCGTGGCGTTAAAAATGGTAGATGACGAGGCCTTATTATGAAGATGTACCGCTTAAGACTTTTTTTGGCTCCTTCGCTCTTTCTGCTCTTGGTCGCCTGTGGCGCTGACGAGCCGTTGACCACCGTCGACGGGGATCTGCCGAACCAACCCACTACCGACGCCTCGGCGTCGAGCGATCAAACCAATGCGACCGATACCGGGGAACCGGTACCGAATGCAGACGCGGGCGCCCCTGTATTCGATGACGCCATGATCGTCGGTGCGGATAGTACCCTGCAGATCGACAGTGCTACATATCCCTATAGCGACCTGTCGGCACCGAATGCCCCTGATTCGAGCATCATCCTGCCCGGAGAGTACGACTGCCTATACGCGGGATACTCTCGCAAACCCGGCGACCAGTTTCCGTCGATCGACGGCTGCAATACCTGTAGTTGTACAAAGAGTGGCGATATCGTCTGCACCGAAAAGGCCTGTCCCTGCATGCCGAGCCAAGAATGGTATCAACACTACGAAATGACCGACCCCATGCAGTGCGCTGCAAGCACGTTTGCCTGCGCGCCGAATACGCTTCGCTTCGACAACAGCTGTGGCTGCGGCTGCCGGCAAAGCGATCAATGCCCCAAATGGTTTAATTGTATGCCGCCGACACCCTGCGACGTGCCGAAGATCAAAGAAGCGTGCCCCTACTCAGGCATCGCCTACTGATCGATCGTTGACAGGGCCACGAGGATCTCATCGCCCGTTTGAATCTCGGCACCGGATAGAACTTCAGCTCTCAATCCCCCACGATGAACCATCGCCTGCCGAACGCCTTCGCGCGTTGTTCGTTCGAGATAGCCGCATGGTTCGCAAAGCTCTATCCCGCGCAAACGCGCGGCACCGACCGAAAAAGTCTGGCCTACCAGATGGTTCAACGCCACGCCTTGGGTCAGTAGATTGCGACGTGTCTCTATGGCCATGAGCTCCAAACCGTAATCACGCTCAAGGCCACGTAGCGCCTCAACTTCGATCAGCGAGACTTGCTTTTGTTTATTCTTGCCGCCGCTCATCGTCGCGTAACGATCTCCAACAATTCCTAGGCCCGCGACGAGTTCCGCCGCCGTCCTTTCCTCGATCGGACCTTTCTTCTCAGCCGTGACAAAAATGCCCAGCAGTTCTCCTCGCTGCATTTTCTTTTCCTCCATACTCTCAGAACAGTACTACGCTACGGCCCCACGCAACTCCGTACGGTTCTCTCGACAAATTCATGGACATCCGCCCCACCCCTTTGGTACCTGGACAATGCGAATCCTATCTGATATAGGACCAAAACGCCCCTGTTTTTAAGGATATCCATTGTGAGCATAACAGCAGATTCCATCTTAGAGGCCTGTCGTCCGATCCAAGATCCCGACCTAAACCGCAGTATTGTCGATCTCGGTTTCGTCAAGAATATCGAGATCAAAGGCAGTGATGTACGTTTCGACTTGGAGCTGACAACGCCTGCGTGTCCGGTCAAAGACATTCTCAAATCCGCCTGCGAAGATGCGGTGGCCGAGCTACCTGGCGTCAAGAAAGTCGAAGTCAAATTGACGGCACAAACCCGTGGATTTGCCAGCCAGACCGCGGACCTCCTCAAGGGTGTACGCAACGTCATCGCGGTTGCCTCAGGCAAAGGCGGCGTCGCGAAGTCCACCACGGCGGTCAATCTCGCACTGGCCTTGAAACATCAGGGCGCCAAGGTCGGTATTTTGGACGCGGATATTTATGGTCCTTCCGTCCCCACCATGGTGCGCATGGATGAAGAGCCCGCGATGAACGCCAAGGAACAATTGATTCCCGCGTTGGGTCAGGGGCTGAAGGTGATATCCATGGGGTTCTTTATTCCCCAGGGCCGAGCGGCTATTCTGCGCGGCCCCATGGTGTCCCAATACGTCAACCAGTTTCTGGCTAACGTTCAATGGGGTGAGTTGGACTATCTGATCATCGATTATCCACCCGGCACCGGCGACATTCAGCTTACGCTTTCTCAAGCTGCGCCCATCAGCGGCGCGGTGATTTGCACCACCCCTCAGGGAATATCTCTGATCGATGTTAGCAAAGCGCTTTCGATGTTCGAAACGACCAAGGTTCCCGTATTGGGCGTGGTCGAGACTATGAGCTATTTCGTCTGTGACGGTTGTGACAAACGACATAATATCTTTCGAGCGGGCGGTGGAGAGAAAATCGCCAACAAGATCGGCGTCCCCTTCCTCGGTGCAATTCCCATCGATCCCCGAGTGGCCGAATGCGGTGACGACGGTCGTCCGATTGTCGCGGCCTACGCGGACTCACCTGCCGCACAGGCGTATCGCGAGCTATCGGGTGCAGTGGCGTCTCAACTATCGATCCTCAACCTGGAACGCGGAAACTACCTCGAGCAGTTCTCCGTCGAATGGAAAGCATAGCCATGAACAAACCATTGCTTGTGCGAGAAATAAAACAACTCGACCGTACCACGCTCGGGATCACGTGGACCGACGACCACCAGAGCAGCTGGAACCTCGCTCAACTTCGCCGACGCTGCCCCTGCGCGGGCTGCATCGACGAATGGACCGGCGAGCCCCTCCTCGATCCCAAGGACGTCGACGACGATATCGTCTGCAGCCAAATCGAATCCGTAGGCCGCTACGCGCTCACGATCAAATTCGCCGATGGACATGGCACCGGAATCTATACCTACACGCTCCTGCGTGAACTCTGCCAATGCCCAGCATGTGAAGAGCAACGCAAAGCCTAAGGCCGACCGCCGACTGCCGACTGCCGACCGCCGATAAACCGACAACCGACAACCGACAATCGACAACCGATAAACCGACAACCGACAACCGATAAACCGACGACCGACAACCGATAAACCGACGACCGACAACCGGTAAAGCGACGACCGATAAACCGAAAGTCCAAACCGGGTTGCACGCACGTCAGCTCCTCTCGGTTGTTTTGACCAAATGATGGCAGGTTGGCGAGCCCAAGACCTAGAACGGAAAATGCTGGCAGCGAGCCTTACGAGGCAACAGGCGCGATTTCGAATGGACTAGGTTTTACTTTTGGGGCCAGGCGTGATCCCTGCCTCTCTAGCTTCGCCGTCTCTTCAATTTCCTGAGGATGCCTCCTGCATTGGCTGAAACGGGAAAAGCAAATAGGTGTATCTTTATTGCGCGTCTGTGAACCGCGCGGCTCCTCACAGATCACACCTCGAAGTACTAGATGCGATTCGACGAGACGCCTCTTCCTAGGAAACTTTAGCCGCCAACTCGTCGCGCGATGTCGCTGCGGCATGGCTACCCAAGTTGCCGCCCGCGCGGCATGTAATTGTTGGATGCCGAGCGGCAAGGTCGGGCCCACTATTTGCTTCTCCCGTTTCAGCCCATGAGAGAGCCATATGCGGTGAGAGGAGGTCACGGCGAAGCTGGAGAATGCAGGACCGCACCAGAGTCCCAAAAGTAAAACCTAGTCCATTCGAAATCGCGCCTCTTGTCTCATCTCGCCCGCCACCACAACTCAGAAATCGGTTCTCAGAATTCGGTACTAGGCGCCCTGGGTGTTGGG
>Ga0257122_1000202_pt1 | contig 62623 bp, 47 predicted proteins | sample SI106_120metaG_FD_190146 | JGI IMG/M metagenome (GOLD analysis project Ga0257122, IMG submission 190146) | Marine microbial communities from Saanich Inlet, British Columbia, Canada - SI106_120 | ecosystem: Environmental > Aquatic > Marine > Inlet | place: Canada: British Columbia | collected... | reverse complement strand
GATTTTTCGTGCCGGGCTGAGCCCTGTCCTTTTTCCCAATGTAGTCCTCCTGACCGTTCATTTTACCATTCCTTTGGCCTGGAGACTCTCATTCAGCTGATTCCAACTACTAGGCGGGCAAGACACGCTCATATTCCCGCAGGCCGCCGCAGCAAAACAGTTGGCGAAGCTCACGTTTTCCGGAATTTCAAGAACCGTCTGGCAAGTTCCGTAGTCCATGGGGCTGCTGTCAGCGTTGAGCAGTGAGAGGCTGCACTCCTTGTATATTCGGTCGCAGGCCACGTTAGATGTTGGCTCCACCGGGCAACCGGCTAGGACAAAAGCTGCAGCGATCAACGACACGGAAATAGACTTGGCGAACATGATTCAACTCCTTGTGCGCGTTTCATCTTTTTGTTGCGGGATTGTCCTGAGGAAATGCAATTACGGAGCCAAGTTGGTGGATCATGCCCGCGGTGAATAACTACCCGAATATGCGAGGACTTCTACGGAATTGGTGCGTTCAGGTAGGAGAAGGGACTACAGGTTGCGTGGCCGCCAATTGTGCAGCGTATTGCTTGGTGCGGTAAGGAGCTGCTCAGTGTACCGAAGGCACAGTTAGTTGGATCCACCCTGCGAGCAGGTGATCGTCCAGGTACCGCTCGCCGCAACGTCGCCGACGACCGCAGGCGCGTTGAAGTTGGCGTGGAAGCGGCCGCCCAATTCGGCTGGGCAGGTGGGACAGGGGTAGTGTGACATGGTGCCCCACATATCCCCGTTGACATTGTAATTGCCACTCGCAAAACCGATGACTTCCAAAGTCTGCGCATCGATCACGTCGCCGCCCATCTCCAGGTCACCGGTCAATGGATTGGGACCGAATACGCCTGTCATGGTTCCTACCAATACTCCGCTAACGGGATCGAAGGCGGAGAACGAATACGTACCGCTGGGGACATTGGTTGTGTCGACCGCTGCCACGGCGAGCGTTCCTGAGAAAGGCCCGGTTTCTTCTACGCAACTCTGCTGATCGCCAGGGCATCCATCGGGACCGCATTGATCAGGACATCCGTCGGGACCGCATTGATCGACACATCCGTCGGGTCCACAATCTTGGGGACAACCATCGGGTCCGCATTGATCGACACATCCGTCGGGTCCACAATCTTGGGGACAACCATCGGGTCCGCATTGGTCACCAGGACAGCCATCGGGACCGCATTGATCAGGACATCCGTCGGGACCGCATTGATCAGGACATCCGTCGGGACCACATTGATCAGCGCATCCATCGGGACCGCATTGGTCAGGACATCCGTCTGGACCACATTCTTGGGGACATCCATCGGGACCACATTGATCGCTGGGGCATCCATCGGGTCCACATTCTTGGGGACATCCATCGGGACCACATTCATCGCCAGGACATCCATCAGGTCCACATTCATTGTCGCAGTGATTGATGGTCCACGTACCGTTGAGGGCGGTGTCGCCTACGACGGCTGGTGCGTTGAAGTTGGCGTGGAATCGCCCACCCAATTCCGCGGGGCAAGTTGGACAAGGATAGTGTGAGAGGGTGCCCCATACGTCACCATTGGCGTTGTAGTTGCCTTTCACAAAACCCACAACTTGCCCGGTTGTTGCGTCGGTGAGGTCTCCACTGACGTGTAGCTCTCCCGTTTGTGGGTTCTTGCCGAAATAGCCGCTGGCTGTGCCGTTCAAATGGCCGTCGAGGGGATCATAAGCGTTGAACGTGAATAGCCCGTAGGGGACACCCAATTGATCAACAGCGTCGACGGAAAAGGTTCCAGCTAGCGGACCGGTTTCTTCAGTGCAGCCTTGGTCTCCCGTAAGTTTGTGCTGGCTCTTGCTGACCGCCGATACGCCAGAAGGGCTATCCCCACTGCAGGCGGCAAAAGCACTTGAGGCGGCAATGATAGCCGCGTACATGATCACTCTCTTCATAATTTCCTCCCATTCCTCTTAGCGATTAGAGGCCCGTCCGAGATCAGCGCTGACGCGGGGCGCAGGTATATCCTGCGAGAATTCTCGCTAACAAAATGCGTAGAAGGACCTAAGGCGTCGCAGCTCAGCTACGCGCGTTCTGCCTTCTTTAGTTTTGAAAGAACCCCCGTGTCGGCGCGTGCTCCTCGAATGAGGACCTGCCTTCTCGGCCGGTTCGTGCAAATAGCGATCCAGACTGAGGACAATTGGCTGCACCTTTTCGTGCTCAGATTAGTCCTTTAATTCCAGCCGCCTGCGCTTGTGTGGTGCTTCGGGGATGGATCCCCAAGGAGCAATGGACGTCTTCGAATAGTGGAATGGGTGGAAGAACTCGCCGATAAGGCGGCTATTGGGCCATCCGAAATTGGTCGGTTCCGTGTGGACGTATGAGACCGTCGTGGCGTCTTGCTCGGGATGCCAAAGCCAGGTACCGTTTCGCTCGTGGGATATCGAGAAGAACTGGAGGCCGCTCAGGCCCGCGCCGATGCGCTGGAACAGGAACTCGCGGACACCAAGGGGCAGCTGGAACAGGAACAGTCCAAGGCTCTGGTGTTGCGCTCGGATACGAGTCTGGCCCAGGTCGACGCGGGAAGTCCTGCTGCACGTCGATGGCTGGGTGCACCCACACGCATTGAGACCAAGCGAACGCTTGAAGGCGAAATCCCCGAAGAGGCGCATACGGATCTGATCGAGACCATTCGCCAAAGGTTGGGGCAGGTGGGCGGAACCACCGTGCTGCCGGGCTCTCTCGCTTGGGCGGCCGATACCCACAAGAATGGTATCGGTCCCAACATCAACGTCTATATTACGGTTCGTAATGGCAAAACCGAAATCCGCGCCGACGAACGGATGGGCCAGCTCGCCGGAGCGATTTACGGTGGCGTCGGTGGAGGCGTCGGTGGTGGCGGTATCGCTCTGCCGCTTATGGCCGCGGCGATAAATCCGCTGCTCTTGCTGGTCTCGTTGCCCATCTGGTTGGGCGGCAGTTATGCGGGATGTCGGTACCTCTACAAACGAAGTGTACGCCGCCGAACCCGCCGCTTAGAAGAGCTCATGGAGGAGCTTGTCGGCGTTGCGAAGGGGTATCTCTAAGAGCCAAGAATGAACGCGTATAGCGGTCTTGGTAATCGGTATTTCGGCAATCGGTATTTCGGTCGTCGGTATTTCGGTCGTCAGTATTTCGGTCGTCAGTACTGCGGCCTTCTAGGCAGTGCCTGAGATATGGTAGAGCATCACGTAGATCACCACGCCGGTTACCGAAACATAAAGCCATATCGGAAACGTATAGCGGACAACTCGCTTATGCTTTTCGAACTCCTTGCGCAAAGCCAGGTAGAGGGTGCGCACAACGAGTGGTACTAGCACCATGGCGAGTATCATATGCGAAAAGAGGATCGTCAGATAAATCCCCTTTAGCCAACCGGGGCCGTGAAAATAGTGGGCGCCCGTCATTTGCATGCGCAGCAGATAGAAAACGAGAAATAGCGCGCTGGTTCCAACAGCGCTGAGCATGCAGAATTTATGGCGAGAGCGATTGCCCGCCTTGGCAAAACGCCAGCCTACGAAAAGCAAGGTGGCGCTCGTTCCGTTTAGACCTGCGTTGACGGCTGCGAGAGTGTCGGCGAGGGCTTCCATAGGGACCTCTACTAAGAATGCTGGAGGGGCTATTCGCTTTTCATATGTGGATAGCGATAGTCGTGAGGAGGTATGAAGTTCTCTTTGATGGCACGAGGGGACACCCAGCGTAGAAGGTTGAGCACGCTGCCCGCCTTGTCGTTGGTGCCGGATGCTCGACCGCCGCCGAAGGGCTGCTGGCCAACCACGGCGCCTGTGGGTTTATCGTTGATATAGAAATTGCCCGCCGCGTGGCGGAGTTTTCGCGAAGCCAAGTTCACGGCTTCACGATCGTTGGCGAAGATGGCGCCCGTGAGTGCGTAGGGAGACGTCTCGTCGCATAGTTCGAGCGCCTTTTCGAAGTCGGCATCGGGGTACGTGTAGATGGTCAGCACCGGTCCGAAGATCTCTTCCTGCATCAACTTAAATTTAGGGCTTTCCGCATGCACGATGGTCGGTCGGATAAAATAGCCGGTTGAATCGTCGCATTCGCCGCCGACGAGAACTTTTGCATCGTTCGCCTGCTTGGCGAAGTCGATATAACCTTTGATCTCGCTGTAAGCGTTGGCATCGATAACCGCACCCATGAAGTTGCTGAAATTCGTTGGGTCGCCCATGGTGATGCCGGCCGTTGTTTCCAACAGGTCAGCTTTGATCTGCGCGAAGACAGACTCAGGCAAATAGGCGCGCGAAGCTGCGGAACATTTCTGCCCCTGGTATTCGAAGGCGCCTCGAATAAGTGCGATGCGTAGGGCATCCGCATCAGCCGAAGGGTGGGCGACAATGAAATCCTTGCCGCCCGTTTCGCCCACGATTCGGGGATAACTACGATAGTTGGCGATATTTTCGCCGACCGTACGCCACATATTCTGGAAGACCCCAGTGCTTCCTGTGAAATGCACGCCAGCGAGGCTGGGCTGCGCCATCACCAACTTGCCGAGTTCAGAGCCGCGTCCGGGAAGGAAGTTGATCACGCCGTCTGGCAGACCTGCTTCTTGGAAGAGCTTCATCAAATAATAACCCGAATGCACGGCCGTAGAGGCGGGCTTCCAGATCACCGTATTTCCCATCATCGCGGGCGCGCTGCAAAGGTTGCCGGCGATGGACGTGAAATTGAAAGGTGTGACAGCGAAAATGAAGCCCTCGAGTGGGCGATGATCGACGTAATTCCACGTGCCATTTGGCGAAAAGAGCGGCTGTTCGGCGGAGAGTTGCGCTGCGTAGTAGGGATTGATGCGCAAGAAATCGATCAATTCACAGGCGGCGTCGACTTCAGCCTGCAAGGGCGATTTGCTTTGGCCCAGCAGCGTTGACGCATTGAGCAACTGTCGATATTTGGTGGCCAGAAGTTCAGCCGCTTTGAGAAAGATGGAAAGTCGGGCTTCGCTGGACATTTCGGCCCAGCCCTGGGCTGCCTTACGGGTTGCGGCTACAGCCTGCTCGACATGTTCCGCGCTGGCTTGATGATACTTCGCCAGGACGTGTCCGTGATCATGGGGGCAAATGGATTGGCCGAAGTTGCCGCTACGCACTTCCTTGCCGCCGATGATCATGGGAATTTCCAGCTCCGTTTTAAGCATGGAATCGACGGCACTTCGCAGGGCGCGTCGCTCAGCTGAGCCCGGGGCATAGTCGAAAACCGGTTCATTATGGGGCTGGGGAATTTTTACGTTTGCACTGATCATTTCATCCTCCGGATCGGAACCGAGAAAATCGCCCGAATACCGTGCAGTTGCTAACACGGGGCCAGAGCCGGGGTCAATCCACAGGGGGGAGACAAGGGCGGCTCGGAGCGATATGATCGCAACATCGTGAATGACCTGGAAAAGGCCGAAAATGGCGCCTCGGACCCGCTTTCAGAAGACGAAAACCTCGTCGGGCGGGACGGCGCCAGGCGGACGCGGTATTCGTTGGCGGAAGGGGCCATCGTCTGCTGTCACGCCCCGAATCTGCGGCTCTGGATCGAGCGTGGCCTAGGCATCACTGAGGCCACGCGCAAAAAATACCCCGAGCAGAGTATTTTCCTTGATGGCAGTTTTACCGAGGCCCCCTTTTTCGACAATGAAATCCGTCAGTATTCCCTCGACCACCACGCGGGCTGCCTGCGGCCCATCACCTTGGCCACGTGCGAACAAGCCGCGGTGATGGCGATGCAAGGCCTTCCACTGGGCGAGGGTGACTGGAATTTCTATATCAACGACCCCGACCTCGATGCGGTGCTGTCCGCTTGGGTTCTGCTCAATCACGTTGACCTCCTGCGGGACGAGGCGCGCCTGTTGTGGCAGGCCATGCCGTTCATCCGGGTTGAGGGCGTGATCGATGCGCTCGGACTTGATATGGGGGTTTTGACCGGGCTGTCGAGGGACCAATATCGGCGATGCCGAGCGGATATCGATGACTTGCTGGCAGAAGAGCGTGAACTCAAAGCGTCGGGCGCCTGGGCGACCATCGACCTCGCTAGTTACGCGCGTGAGTTACTCGAAGCGCTGGACCGCATGCTCCTCACCCAGGAAGACCTAGAACGCCTCTTAGATATCGAGGAATTGGGAAGAGCCACCATCGCCGACCAACGCCTCGTGGTGGTGGCCAGCAGTCAGCAGGGGATTTACGCCGTCGAACGGCAACTCAAGGAGCGGCATGGCAAGAAGCTGGGTCTGATCATCCTTTCCCTAGGCGACGGTCGCTACACCCTGCGCCAGGTCGACGCGTTCATGACGAAGAACCTCGATGACCTCTATCGCGAGCTCAACGAATTTGACATGAAGGCAGGTCACGACTCGGACTCCGATAATCGTTGGGGTGGGTCGGCCGAGATAGGCGGCGCGCCACGCAAGACAGGTTCAGCACTTTCCGTCGACGAGCTTCTGGCTACGGTGAAGCGCGTTTATCGCAAACCGAGTTGGTTGAGCCGGATCCTGGGGAAATAGGGCGAAGGCGCGTCTTTTTCAGCTGACGAACAGCCGCTAGGGCGTCGGCGAAATACGATTGAAATAGATATCATTGCTGCCCAGCACGTGAGTCTGCCAAACAACGAAAAAGTCAACGCCATCGGTGAGCGCAAAGGGATTGATCTGAAAGTCCGATGCGGTATTCACGGCGACGCCCGTGGAGTCGAGCAAGGTGCCATCCTTTTGATAGCGGGCACCATAGATATCTTCAACGGGCCAGGCGGCCGATCGTCTGTCGGTCCAAGCGCCGAAACACTGGGCGGTGAGACAAGCGATGCTAGGGCTCTCGTTTTCGTAGCCACTGGTCATAGAAATATTTTCACCGACGGTAAAGCCACCCGGGTCGAGAACGCCGCCGCCGGTGGTGATACGTGTGCCATAGATGCCGCCAAGCTTGGCGAAGGCGATCTGGTAATTCGTGCCGTCAAAAGCGATTGCCGGAGCGAAAAGGTCAGAAGCTGAATTGCCGATGGCCAATCCCTGCAAGTCGAGAACTGCTCCTGCGGGGCTAACACGGGCTCCGTAGATTTCGTTGTTGGTATTTCGGGAATCCTCCCAGACAAGAAGAAAGTTTGTCCCGTCGAAGGCACCGACGGGAGCCCGTTGTGCCCCGGTGTGGGTACTAATGGGGATTCCCACCGGACCGAAGCTTGGCGGTCCAGAATCGATTGTGCCATCGGGCGCGCTGTCTATTGTGCCGTCGGGCGTGCCGTCGGGCGTGAGAGAATCTGCTGGAAGATCGAACGTAGTGTCTTGGACGGTATCCAAGGGAAGATCGAGCGGGGGAAGGTCGACGTTCTGATCAGGTGGCGTGCTATCCGTTGCGGCATCGACGGCACTATCGATCGAAGTATCAGGGGCCAGCGAATCCACCGACGCGTCCGGCGCGACGCTATCGCTCAGTGCATCGGGCGTCAGCGTATCGGGAGACGAATCATGACCGCCATCGGAGGCCAAAGTAATACACTGTCCCTCGTGGCATTGTTCGCCCACGCCGCAGCTATAGTTGCAGCGAAAGGGGTCGCGCGGGTTGCCTCCGCGCTCGCTGAAGCAAGCGACCGTCAAAAGGATCGGGCAGAGCAAAAGGAATCGGTTGATGGTGTGGGAGCGGTTCATCGGTTAGAACGTGCCCCTTACCTGCATTCCCCAGCCGTTGGCCGCGGGCTCGACAATCCAAGCAGCACGTTTTGGCTGCTCCAAGGTTGGGCGGCTTACCAGCAGATAGATGGATACGGCCAGGGCCGCGCCACCTACGGCGCCGGCAATATGGCCTCCCGTCACAAGGTTTCGCGCCGCTTGGGTATTCTGCCATTCATTTTCGATAGCCGTGGAATCCTGCGCTGCAAGATAGCGTGCGTGGGCATCCGACTCTCGGGAAAAACCGACGCCGTAGAGTATGGCTGCCGTTATTGCGGCCGCCCCAGCGACTGACATCGTGGCGTAGCCCCAAATCGTTCGTTGTCGATGCTTCGTTTGCAGTAGGGTTTGTTGGCGTTCTGACTCTCGCCTGCGCTGCGAGAGGGTTTCAGCGATAGTTGAGATATGCCCCTTGACCTCTTTTTGAAAGGGCGGCGTTCTATCCGGGTTGACCCTGACCCAATCAGCCAAATAGAGACGGTAGTTGAAGAGTGCTTTGGTCAACAGACCTAGCTGTCGGTAGCATTGGGCGACATTGAGCACCATACTGGGCCGCCGAACAATTTCCTGTGCTGCTTGGTAGTAGGCGAGCGCTTCTTTGAAGCGGCCCTGCCGATAGCGAACTTCGCCTTTTTCGAAAAGCGCTCGGGCTTTAGGCAGATCCGCTTCTGCCATAGCTTTTGGGGCACCCGCGACGATGACCAGCATGATCGCCAACATGAGGCGGACGGAGGCGTTTCCCATGGACGAACTTTAACATAATATCGCGGATATTCTAGGTGGCGTGCTTTCAGTCGTAGTTGCTGCTCAACCAGAGTGAAACACCGAGTAGCTCACCTGCATTGCCACTTACGGTATCGATCACGTCGATGGTCCAAACGCCGTTGACCATATTATCCCGTTCGATGCCCCAACCTGCGCTCACTTGGGTGGGAGGATTGGCCTCGTGGTTCCAAAGGATCTCGTAGCCACCGCCGGGTTGATGAAGCGCAACGATCAGATCTTCTGGGTGCGGATGGTTCACATCGATGGTTACCACCACATCAACCGGAACCGTGGCAAGTCCATTGAACGTCATGTCGACGCTAAACCCGTTGGCATCACCGTCGGGGATTTCGATCGCTTCGTCGTACGTGAATTCATCCGCCATCGATTCTGCCGCGCACCAGCCCTCAGGATAGATCGTCAATCCTACACAGAGTTCAGATGCACAATTATCGTGAGCGGCACAAACTTCTCCATCGGCACTTCCTGGAGACGCTTTGGGGTATTCACGTAGCTTCAGTAGTGCTGATTGGCCCACAAAATAGACGCCGCTTAGCTGAAGCAAGGTTGTAATGGGACGAGCGAGTACGATGGCCTTTGCAGCCCGCTTGTCGAGTTTTACGTCGTCATCGAGTTCTGTTTCCGTGGCAGTATTCGCCAGCGTAAGTGTTGCTGTGGCTTCCTCGATTGTGAATGCGACATTATCGAAAACGCCGAGCAGGTCGTTTCCGCCGGGGACCCAACCACCGGCTTCAGCATAGGCTTGGAGTTTGTTCAGCGCCGAGGGGCCCACCCATTTGATGGCGTCCAACTGCGCGATGCTAGCAAATTCGAGATCGTCACCGTTGCCTGCAATACCGTCAGCACCATTACGGAAGGTGATGATATTTTCGGCGGCACGGCGGTCCAAACCCACGTCGTGGTCAAGGATGGCCAAGTTGGTTGAAGGTGCGTTGACCAAGGCCAGCACACCGGCTGCTTCGGGCGTGCCATCGACGAGTGCGCTCACCTCCTGAGCCGGTGCCCGTTCGTGCGGGGCGGTACACGATGTGAAGGCGACAAGAACAGCTAGGGGAAGCTTCAGATAATGGGTCATTTCATACCTCGATTGGCAACGCCATCGGTTAACCCGATTCGCTCAACGAGACAAGCCCTGAGTCCGAGAGGGGAGGCACCGTTTTGACACCACCTAAGGGGGCGAGTAGACTCGGGTTTTTACTCGGAGAATTGGCGATGAAGAGGATGATTCCGCTCTCCCTTCGATGCTTTTGTAGTGCGCTGCTCTTCTCCCTTGTCTTGACGGGTGTTTCGGGGCTAGCCGCGGCCCAAACTGTCGACGGAGGTGCTCCCCTCGGTCGCGGTACCATCGATTCGGGCGCGACTACGGACGGTTCAGCCGTCGGTTTGCCCCCCGTAGATGCGGCAAAGTCGTGGACCGAAGAGCGAGTTGAGCGTCTTCGCAAGAAGATCGATTCAATGAAGCATGCGGCGCGCGATCTCGGCAGATTGAAGGCTTCGCAGTTCAGTCCCAGCCGATCCGTCGCGGGGCACTTTTCTTGTGACCTTAGCGAGCCGACTTGTGCCGAAACCGTGCGGGAGACCCTCGCACGGCAACTAAGGCAAACGACGGCTTTACTTAAAGAGCAAATCGCTCGCCAGGGTTTGCTCGAGGCCCAGCTCGTACTTCCAAGTCAACGTCTGGCCAAGCTTCAGAGAACGCGAAGAGGCCGGCGCCGAATAACGCTCGCTTTAACCGAGGAGGTCGCTGCCAATCGCCATCGTCTCGAGCTGATTCGAAGCGAAACCAGTCTGCTGAAAGCCAAGCTTGCCTTCCACAGCGCCAAATATGACTACCTGAAGCGCAGCCAACCCGCTCGTTTGGCTGCGGAACTCGAACGTAAGAAGACGAAGGAAGCTGAGGCTACGCGGGCGAAACAGCTCGCCGAAGAGGCGCGCCTCAAGGCAGAGAAGGCTCGTGAAAAGGCTCAAGCCGAGCAAAATGCCGCGGAAAAGGCTCAGCGCGAAGCCCTGGAAACAAAGAGCAAAGCCATTTCCGAAACAGCGCGTCTATTGGCTTCCGAGCGTGCGCGACTCGAGGGTATTCGGGGGAAACAGGCGAAAGTGCGAACCACTCTGGTGGGCAGCAATGACGCCAAGGACGGCCTGCGCGAAGAGATGGAAAAGTTTCGCGGTGGCATCGTCGCCCGTGAGGAAAACCTCGGCGCAGCTTGGCCCCAAACAGCGCCAGCCTACGACAAACTCTACGATGAAGTCGTCGCCAAATGGATGCTTCTGCAAGCCGATGCGAGCCGTGAGATCCTCGGTGCCTTGAGGGGGAGTGTCTCTGTTGTTAAGCCAGGCGCTAGCCTTTCCCCTTCTGTCCTGGGCCTCGACGTTGCCTATCGAGATGATGTGAAATCCCTTGGGGCCTTGCGGCTGCGCCTGGCGCGGGCCGCGCTAGAACTAGAGGGACAAGCCCGGCAAGCTCGAGATGACTATCTTCTCTTGTTACAGCGTGAAGTTACCTGGCTCAACGCACGCAGACTCGATTTCTTTCAGCGAATCACCGCGACCAAACGGTCTGGTCTCACGGGAATAACACCTCAGACGTTGGCCCAGCTTCTGCGCGAGGTAGATAATTTAGTTTTCGATACGCTTTACTGGGTCAACGAAAGGCGGCAACAGTTCACCGACATTCCCGGAATGGTACGCAACGTTTTCACCGTTGGGTCGCTGCTTTGGATTCTCGTCAAAATACTCCTTCTCTTGGGGCTCTTGCGCTATTTGCTCCGCCGCTGGAATAGATGGCTGGAAGTCGCCTTTCGTCGCGCACAGAGGTCCATCTCCCTCGGTGAAAATGCGCTTCGTTTATCCAAACAGCTCGACACCCTACGGCATAGCGGACCGGCACTCTTGGTATTGATCGTTGCCATGTTGATCTATCGACTCTTAGGTGGGCACGGTTCGATCGCAGAGGTTCAAGTCTGCTACACCGTACTCTTTTGGATCGCCCTGTATCGATTTCTGCTTCGGGTCGTGGAAAATAAGGCAGATCAGGCTGGCCTCAGAAAGGCCCTGCTTTCGGCTACAGGAACTGTGGTCGTTGAGGATGAGTCCGACGGCAGCCATACCGGTGCCGAAGCAGATAATGGCAATGGCAATGGCGGAAAAAGGAAACGTACCAAGAAGCTTTCCGAGTGGCATGCCAGCGGCAAGGTCATCCCGGGCCCGGTTCTGGCGGTACGGTCGTTTCGCGCGACCAGTCGCTATATCTTGGCTGTGGTCCTCGCTCTCGACCTCACCCGTTTGGCCGTGGGCAAGGGGACCTTCTACCAGTTGACCAAGGAGTTTTCCTGGTGGGCCGCCATTCCCTTCTTGATCTACTTCCTTCGCCTTTGGCGGCCGCATATCATCGGCGCCTATCAACGGTTGCAGAAGGACTCGTCTGCGCGCAGCTTACTCACTCGCTTGGTCCGGCGCTCGGAGAATAGCTGGTACGCGGTTTTTGTTGTCGCTGCCGCGTTTGTGGTGGTACTGGCCAACCGAGTGGTTAGCTTCATTCGTAATTCGCTGCTCAATCGGGACGCAACGAAACGGATGTTGGCGTTTCTATTCCGTCGAAGCGTGGCGAAACATGCGGAAGAGCAGGGGCGTGTTGTTGCAAAACGACAAGACCTTCCCCAGGAGATTCTTGACCAGTTCCAATCCGATGCTTTGACGCGTCGAGAACTTCCCACTTCGCAACCGTTGATGGAGGAAATTGCGGAGACGTTCAAAGTTTGGCAAACGGATCAAACAGACGGCTCCTTGGCCTTGGTGGGCCGAACTGGGATGGGAAAATCGACCACGCTGGGGCTCCTCGCCGACGAATTAGAAACGGGGGTTCTCCAGGGCAAAGTGAAGGTAAAGATCACACGGCCGGCGGTCGTCATCAGCTGGTTGGGCGATCTCTTTTCTCCAGGCGCCAAGATCTCTTCCGAAAAGGAACTCATTCGCCTGATCAACGAGAATGAGAATTCCGTGGTTGCCCTAGACGATTGCCATAACTTCTTCTTGCGCCAGGTTGATGGATTTGAAGGGTGGTCAACCTTCATTCGCATCGTCAACGAAACCTGCGACAAGATCTTCTGGGTGTTGGCGTTCAATCAATCTGCCTGGGATTATCTGAACAATGTCGCTCAGCGCGTGCACTACTTTCGTCGCCTGATTGTCATGCCGTCGTGGACTGAGGATCAGATCAAGGCGCTTATCATGCAGCGAATGCGTCGCGCTCGCTACGGTGTTTCGTTTTCTGATCTAGTGGTATCCCAGTTGCATGGGGCAGCCCTCTCAGCGCAGTTGGGACGTACTTCCGCCGGATATTTTCGATTGCTCTGGGATCTCACAGGGGGCAATCCACGTCTGGCCGGCCATTTCTGGTTGGATTCGTTGGTGCCGGTGAAGAATGGCCGGGCGGTTCATGTTCATCTATTCCAAACGCCGGACGTAGAGGATTTGGATGAACTTCCAGACGACATTCTCTTTGTTCTAACGGCAATTGCAGAACATCAGAACCTAACCGCCAAAGAGGCCGCCGCTGTGACTAATCTGTCCTTGGACTTCTGCCGGTTTGCCTTCAAGTTTTGCTTGGAGGACGGATACATGGAGCGTGGAAACAATCAGCTACGCTACCGACTCGGCCGACGCTGGCAGGTTCCGATCGTGCGCTATTTGAAGCGAAGGCATTTGCTTCATGGTTAGGACTCCGGGCCGTTTCGGCCCTGACCGTAGAGGTGATGAGAAGATGAGATCAATACAATTTGGCCTGAGACCTGGCTCCCTTGCGGCGGTATCTCTATTTCTCCTCTCGAAACCGGCTTCTGCCCAGGGCGATCCGGCGACCAGCGCTGCGAATATTTTCGAAGTCTTTCAGCTCAATGGTGTGATCACGGCATTGATCGTTATCGCCGTCGCTGTTTTTCTCTTACGGGTTATTTCGGGCGCTGCAGAAAAGGTGGGCACGCGATTCACGGAACAACGACTGTTGACTCAACAGGTCAGCACCGTCTTGCGGTTCATTATCTATCTCGTAACCTTCGCACTTTTGATTCGGTCTCTTTTCAAATTGGACGATAAGACGATGTTAGCCTTGAGCGGAACCATCGCCGTCAGCGCCGGTTTTGCGCTAAAGGACTTGGCAGCCTCGATCATTGCGGGCATTACCATTCTCTTCGATCGGCCGTTCCAGGTTGGCGACCGCGTGACCTTCGGTGAGTACTACGGGGAAATCACATCCATCGGGCTACGCTCGGTGCGCATGGTAACGCTGGACGATTCCACGGTGACCATACCCAATAATAGATTTCTCACGGATGTTGTCGTCTCCGGCAACTCGGGCGCTCTAGATATGCAAATCGTCATCGACTTTTTCATCGCGCAAGATGGCGACGTCAAGGAAGCCAAGCGTATTGTCACCGAAGCGGTTCGTACCAGTCGTTTCGTCTATCTTGAAAAGCCCGTCACCGTATTGATCAACGATCTAATCCAGCAAAGCTACGTGGCCACCCGATTGCGCGCCAAGGCCTACGTACTCGATGTACGGTATGAGAAGGCCTTCGAAACCGACGTCACAGAACGCGTCAAACAGGGCTTTAGTCGAGCGGAGATCCCGCCACCGCGCGTCGTACACCAAAGTACACCCGCCGAGCCCCTCCCTGAAGTGAACCAACCAGCGGTTTGACTCTGCCATACAGCGTATGCTCTGACCTCCTCTGGAGGTTCCGCCGGTCACTTCTCCAATACGCCGAAGGCCTACCCTGCAAAAGACATAATGATCTCGGTGCTAGGACGCCTTCGGAAGTGGCGGTTCTATTGGTCCGATAGTTGCTGAGTACCAGCCTATGAAACGTCTTCTGTCGCTGACGCCCGTCGTCATTGTCCTCCTTTTTCTTAGTCTCTTACCCGCGTCCGCTCAACCGTCAGGAAGACGGAGCACCGTGCGCGCACGTCGGATGGCGAAGCGTGGCAAGCTGAGGCAGGCGGGACAGAAATTTCGGAGCAAATTTTCTCTGAGGGCGGCGATACCGTCGATTTTGGATTCAACGCCGGCTGCGTCACGAGATGCCGTTGCTCATGGCAGTTGGTTCACGCGAAAGGCGATGCGTGAACTCATCCACGGCGCGAAGCATAGCGACCACGGTAGAAAACACCTCAAGGCGAAAACCGAGGTAGATGCCGCGGTTTTTTCGGAAAGGGCTGCTCAGTATTTGCCGGGCGTTGACAATACCCAATTGGAACGGCGAGCGTTGCAACACGGATTGCTTATCGATAGGGGCAATGGGGGCGTTTGGGGGATCTTCCGTTTTAACAAGCCGGTAGGGTATGATGGCGGAGAGAAGACGAACTGGATTCGCGCGGAGCTCTCGTCCGGTACCATACATGGGCATCCCATGCGACCCGGTCGGGTAGGGAAATATGTTAGGGAGAACAGGGGTTCTACTCCTAAGAAAAAGAAGTAGTCATTAAGAGAAGAGAAAGATGGAAGCCCGAGATGTTCGGCGATGTGTCGCCCTAGCAGATCTGCCGCTTGAAAACCTGGAACTACCCGTGGGGTGGCATATCGTTCAGCACCGTTTCTACGCTGTCGATCCTTTTGCGCCGTTGAAGGTCGTAGGCCTCCCCGACGGGGATCCGTGGGAACTCTTTGTTCAAGACTTGCTACAACTCAAGAATGAAGGGTCGGACCTCTGCCTCGATCTCGGCTGGGTGCCAGAGGCCGATCCAACTGGGCAGTACGAACTGACGCTTATCAAAGGAACGAACTGGGACACTCCCGTGAGTTCCTTTCGCAGCACCGACCGCAAGCAGGTCGTCGCTGAGATCAAGCGTATCTTGGAACGCTGATGCGTGTTGTCAAAGGACTACTGCTCGGCGCCGTTGTCAGTATACTGTTGGTCATGGGCCTTTTTGCGACACTTCAACGAAAACTGATCTACTACCCCGAGCGCATCTCAGTCGATGAGATATTGGTGGCACCTGGGGGCTTGGACCGCGAGATATTCTTCAAGGCCAGCGATGGTCTGCGAATCAACGCACTGTATCGCCCCCCAAAAAGTGGCCGCCCAACGATCCTCTTCCTGCACGGCAACGCCGGAACACTTCAACTGTGGAAGGAGATGCATCAAGACCTAACAAAGCTTGATGTAGGCGTCTTGACCATCGACTATCGCGGTTTCGGTAAAAGTGAGGGCTCGCCAAGCGAGCAGGGCCTCTACGCCGACGCACGCGGCGCACTGGCCTTCCTAGAAAATGAAGGTATCCCCGTCAAAGACATCATCGTTTTCGGAAAGTCGATCGGAACAGGCCCCGCAGTACAAATGGCCATCGAGAAATCACTGCGCGGCGTCATTCTAGAATCACCCTATAGTTCCATCGCCGCCGTTGCCCGTTGGCTGGTAAAGATCCCGCTCGATTTTCTGGTCAAAGATAAATTCGAATCCATCAACAAGATCGCCAAGATCAACACCCACCTTCTGGTGATCATCGCCGAAGCCGATAGACTGATTCCCCCCCAGGATTCGCGCCTTCTATTTTCCAAGGCCAATGAACCTAAAGAACTTCTCAGTATCCCCAAGGCGGTGCACAACAACATCCAGCTCGTAGGCGGAAACCGCTACTGGCAGGCACTAAGGAACTGGATCAACGGCGCTGACAACGGATAGCCTACGTCCGAAGGGCAGGTCGAAGCAGCTTGTGTTCGAACTAGCCCCGCAAAGGTGATCGCATCCCCGGTGTCATCTCTAACAGGGGCCGCGCCATTGCGCAGGTGAGCTCGCGCAATGCACATGCCCACGTTCTGTCGTAGCAATTGACATAGCGAATGTGGGAGGGCTAGTCGCGTCCTACCCAATAACCGGGTCGGCGCTTCGTATGGGCAAAAGCAACAACTTCGATGATCTGATTTCTCAATCAGAACAAGACGACGTAGGGGAATCGCTTCAGTAGTCTTTACCGATAGGGATGTCCATCGCGCCAGATGCTAGAAGCGGAAGGCTTCTCTAGTATCTCATGTAGCGCTACATCGGCCGTTGCGATTAGCTCAACACCCAGACCCGCGCGTCGTTCCTCATACCATTGAGCGGCAGCCAGAAGCTCAGCTTCGGCTTCCGGGAGAATGCTAAGCATGCGGCGCACCATTTGCCGACTTGGCCGAGAATTCTACGGCGAACCATTGAGTATCGAAGAGATTCACCGCGTTTGGGTAGCGATTGATTATCTATACTATTGAAATCACTGTACTACGCTCAGCTTCCCAAGCTGGATGTCGCGAATTGGCTAGGATTGCTGCGCCATCCGTTAAACCGATCAAGCCGAAACTCGATAACCGGACTCATGGCCATGGAGCCGGCGACCTTCCCGAAACCCACCCATACGACACCCAACTACATCGGCCCAACGAAGACGCGACAGTCGGATAAGCGTCCCCGTCGGATCCCCGAACGACGAAACCAGCCCTGCCATGAAATCATAGAGAAACTTCCCGCAGCCCTTCTGGCATCGCCCTTGCAACCCCCCTTTGCATCTCACCAAGAACGAAATTAACTTTCACACGGAGAATGAACATGACCTTTCAAATCAATCGATCTTCCGTTTTGACAATAGTAGGCGCAGCACTTCTCATGGCCCATTGTGGCGTAGCCGACACCGGAAATGGTTCGGATAGCGACGAACTGAACCGCGGCGGCAAAGGGGTGAGCGTGGGTTCGGGAAAGAGGAACAAGCAGTGGATCGACAAGAGTTCCGATGACCCAACCGTTGGCGACCCTCTGCTCGCAGAGCCCTTGCATCCCGCCTATGAAGACCTCGAGGTATGGTGCGACAGTGACGAGGGACCCGAAAAGCAAACCATCCGTTTCGACCTTTCGCAGGCGACGAATAGTCTCGACCGAAGTCGCGTGACCATCTGCTTGGCGGACTATCAAGCGCAAACCGAATATTGTGACGGTGTTGATCTCTACTCGAAGGATGAAATCCTTTACGACGACCAGTTCATCAATGCCACCGGTGAAGGCAAATTCGGCTACGGCATTGAAATTCTTGTCCTCGATTCCAACAACGACGGAATGGTCGAACGATTCCAAGGTACGCTAGATATCTTTCACGGCGCGCCCAACGGCGGCCCCGCTTCCGACCGCTGCTACTTCATCGCCTTTAATACGAAGTGAGCAAGCTCCGCTTGAGGGCGATTGCGAAAGCAATCGTCTGATCTCACTTCGCATTTGATCAACTTGCCAACCAGAAGAACTAGAGCACGGTTATCTTCACCGGCTTGGCAATCGCCTGCACATTCGGTTCGTAGTATTTATAGACCTTCGCCCGTGGCGACTTCGCTTTCACCGGATATTTGGCCCGCAGCGTGTAGCTGAAATTCAATGGCTTGCCGAAATCCAAATTCCTCAGATAAAGAATCGCTTGTGTTCCGGTGACCGAATAGCGCTCGATGGTTTGGTCTTGGACCATCTTTTCGAAGGCGTCCCCCAGGAGTTCAAAGCCTGGTGGGATCCCCAAGTCGACGATAGCCATCTTGGCTCTACCCTCTTTGTTATAGCTAACGCGAACATTGGCACGCAGCAGGTCATTGGGCTTGAGTTCAGTCGTGTCGTAGTCGACGTTGATGCTCAGGGCGCTCAAATTCCGTGAATTGAGTTTCGTCGCGCGCCCCTTGGCCCAGGGCAAATAGTGCGTGGAAACCAATTGGTACGCGATGCTGCCCTTGCCCGACGCCTCAAGGGTGAAGTTATTATCACCCTTGTTCTGATAGCCGCGAAGACTGAGTAGCTGGAATACATCGCTGTTGTCTTTGTTGACTTTGAGTCGCTTCACTTCCTTGCCATTAACCTTCACCGCGACGGAAAGGTCGACATCGCTACTACCGGAGCTTCCGCTGGCTAAGAGAAGCGCCCTCAAGGCGTGTACGGTTGCTTGCGTAGAACGCCAGGTTCCGTTCCTATCCTTACGGTCGATGAGCCATGCAAGAGCCTTATGCGCAACGTCCGTCTGCTGCTTTGACTTGAGAAGCGCGTAGGCGGCCAAAGCGGTTGTCTCTATATTGAGGATATTCCCCCGAGAATGGGTCGCCCCCTGTCCTTTGGATTCCCATGATACGAATTTATCCTTGGTCTTTTTGGCGTCTAATAGGCGGTTCAATACCTTGCTGGCTCGCGGGTCTTTCGCGGCAAGCAGGGCATTGCTCGCAACAGCGAGGGTATAGGTGTCGTTTTCGTTGAGCACGCGACGCATGATGTAATCGAAGGCCTTTTTCAGTCGGCTATCTTGCGGCTTCTTTTCGGCAGCCGCAGATTCGGCCATCGCCCAGGCGATATAGGCGGTCGTCCGCAGAACTTGGCCTTGATAGGCGTTGATGGCCCCTTCGGCTATGCCACCCGAGGGCGGTTTCCACGATCCGTCATCTTCTTGCTTCTGAAAAAGCCAGTTGCGGGTGCGTGAAAGAAGGGCCGGGTCGATTTCAGTGACCCTGGACATATCGGAAAATTCCATCAGGCCGTAGGCCGTGAGTACGGTATGCGCAGGTGTTTTGCCAAACCATTCGAAACCACCGCCCGCTACTTCGTAGGAAAGTAGCCTCTGGTAACCGATGTTGATGAAATTCAGGGCTTTCATCTCCAGTTCCGGTTTGCTTTGCTTCGTGCGGCGCAAATAGTCGAGAACCAAAATGTTGGGATAGGTCGTCGAAGAAGTTTGCTCGAAACACCCGTAAGGCATGCGGAAGATATTATCGAGCCCTTCGAGAACCTGGCTAAAGGAACCCGGATAGACCTTGAGTATCAAATCGCTGGCTCCGTCTATGGCAGCGCTCGGTACCGAGAAGGTATGTTCCACTCGTTTCTTGTCTAGACTGCCGTTGAATATTTTGACGAAGGCTTTTCCGTCCGGGCTGACCCGTATTCGTCTTTCGATCGCATCGGCGAGTTCGCTTCCCTCTGCGAGAACGGTCAGCGCGTGGTTGCCCACGTTGCTCGCCTCCAAGGTGAAGAAAACTCGGGTAATCTGTTTGGGTCCAATTCGCAAAATCTTCACCGGTTCATCGCGCAACCGATACCAGGGGGCCTTCTTCAACGTCAGACGTACGGTTTGCGCCTGATCAAGATAATTATAGACGGCAACGGGAATGCTGACGCGGTCGTTTTGGGTCAGTGCGACGGGCGCGTCAATATCGACGAAGAAGTCTTGGAAGACCCGAATCGAGGTGTCGATGCCACCGAGTTCACCCTTAGCACTGACGGCGTTGAGGCCCAGGCGCCAAGTGGTGATCGAATCGGCAAGCGGAATCTCCAGGCGCGCCCGGCCGTCGTTGCCTGTGATCAGTTCGGGGATCCAGAGCAGCGTTTCGGGGAAATAGCGGCGAATGCGGCTGGGGGCCTTGAGGGCACCGTCTTTCTTACCCGCCTTTGCATGCCATTTTCCTGGTGCCCCCAGGACCACCCCTTTTTGCATGGCGCCTTCTTGGTCGACGACCATTGGCATCCTGCCGCCCGCGCGATCATAGCGGAGGGTGAAGATGGTGAATAGACTGGCAATAACGATGGGAATCACGGCGACGGCAACGCGGGAAAATGCAACCCAGTGAAAACGCCAACGGCTGATTCTTCCTTTGAGTCCAGCTGACGTACCGGCGAGCGCGCCAACGAGGGCAAAGAAGAAGAGGGCGGCGCCACCAAAGATCCACGGCGCGGCGGTCTTCAGCCAAATACCGCGAAATTCTGCCACGACGCCCAGTATCGACGCTAGGCCACCCAACAAAAGCACGTAGGCGACGGGCAAGGCGAATAGCAACTTGCGGAACATGGGCAACGCCAGACTCAAATCGTTCTTTCGCCAGCGGCGAATCCAGAGCACTTGTTTGATCAGGGCGGTGATGACAATGGCACCACCTACCAGGAGCATCGCTTCGTTCTCGTAGCGCCGCCGAACAACAATGCCGATCAGAACAGATGCGGCGAGGGGCAAATAGACGCCCATTACCCACCATATATTGGTCCAGCGCAGAGCCTTGAACAGAGCTGCCCGTTTTTCGCTTTCACCGCCATCTAGAGGATTTCCGGAGAAGAGTCTTTGGCCACCGTAGCCGAGGAGGCAGCTCATGATAATGAAAAAGAGACCGAGGGGGACGAGAGCTGTGATGGACCAAATCAGTGCGGTTCGCTGCCGTTGTTCTCGGCGAATCTCATTCTTCTTCTGGGTCAGCGTTTTGCTCGCGGTTGGCGTCGGACGTGTATGGCCGCCGGCTAACGCGAAGAGGGCTTGGCTAGCTTCGTGCAGTTTGGGATCGTGATTTTCAAGGGCGCGACTATGGGAGAAGGGCACTTGCCCGTGTAGTTCAAAGCGGGGCTTGAGGATCTCCTCCTGAAGCATGAAGTACACCCGGGCAAGGCCTGGCTGCATTTCATGTAATGCATAAACGGCCTCGTCCACGCCCACCAGGCTGAGAGCAGCCTTGACCGGTTTGCCGTTTCGGCGCCGCACCAAGAGTTCGAGAACGGCTTTTTCAGCCGGGCGATAGACGTCTTTGTTGAGTTTGGCACTGATAGTCAATTGGTCGGCACGGTTGACTTGTATGACCCGTGTATCTGCGCTGATCTGACCGTCATTCTTGATTCGGTAAGCGTGTAGTTCGAGTGTCCCGAAAACGTCACTAGGAAGGTCGAACGCCATTTGTCCGCGGCCCGCTTTGATGGCAATCGATTTGGTCAGCAGAGTTCGGCGGTCCTTAACCAGATCGAGAAAGACCATGCCTTTACTCGTTGGAGACAACGCCTCAATCTTGATGGCTTCACCGGTGCGGTAGAGGGCCCGATCGGTTCGCAGGATAAATGCGCCGAGGTTTTTGCTGACGCTCAACTTCTTCTGCGCGCTGAAGGATTGGCCAGCCTTGTCGCGCGCGACAATTTCTAGAGACACCTCCGGCGTCTCGGGTTTGAGTGTGAATGTAACGAGTCCGACATCATTGGTTTGTAGCTTCCGGCTTTGGGTGCCCGACCCGATGCGCAGACTCGTCTGAGCGGGTCTCCCATCCGGGTAGGACGTGAGTAGGTAAATGACGTTGTCGACACCCTTTACCAGCTTTCCGCTCTCAGCGAAGAGGTCGATACGAATGGGCCGCGTTGTGACAACCAGTTCTTTGCCTTTCTTTTGTCGGTGATCGGCGCTGTCGGTAACGGTGGCCTCGAAGGTAATCGATGCATCACCCTTAGCAAAGTCGGTTCCAACGAATGATTTCTTCAACGGCAAGGAAAAATCAAAACGGCCTTCAGCGTTTGTCTTGCCGCTGAGTGTGGCAAAGATATGTTCCTTGGCGATGAACTCCAGCGCGTTGAGCCGGACGTTGGCATTAGCCACGGGCTTACCAAAAACGTAGCGCGCCGAAATCGACCCTTTGACGGTATCGCCCGGACCGTAGCTGCCACGCTCTGTTATGAAGTCTAAGCGGAACTTTGGCAGTCGATAGTGTTTGACCTCTACGGTGCGTTCCGAGCGCGTATCGCCCAGGACGCAGGCTATCGTATAACGGCCCTTGTTGACCTGGTCTGCGAGCTGAAAGTCTGCGGAGGCGATGCCGAAAGCCGATGTGACGGCCTTCTTCTTAAATACTTTATTTCCTTTCGCATCCTGAACTTCGAAGACCAAGGGCTGTTGCGCCACGGGACGTACGTTAGACGTTGCGAGCGCCAGTGTTCGAATGCGAATGGTTTGGCCGGGCTGGTACAGGGGTTTATCGGTGGAGACCATCAACTTGAATGAACGTTTGATTCGCAAGGAGCGGGTGACTGCGCTATGCCCTTTCGCAGAACGGGCGTTAACCTTTAGCGTGTACGACCCGTCTTTGACGCTTGGCCCCAATTTCGTTTTAACTTCGGCCATGCCGGTAGCGTCCGACTCAGCCGCGGCCTGCCAGATTTCCACGCCGCTACCGCTGTAGATCGCAAATGAAACCTTGGCGCCATTGATCGGTTGGTGGGCACGTTCGTCTCGGACCATGACGCGAAGGGGAGTGGGCTGACCCGGTGTAACAGCATCTTGGCTGATAATGATAGCCTGCTGGCTTTGAGCCTGCTTGCCGATCAGTTTTGCGGTATCCACCACGAGAAATGCAATGGCGATACCCGCCATGGCCGTTGCCGCGAAGAAGATCCGTTTGCTGCCCCACCAAGACCAGATAGCCTCGATTGGGGCTACGGCGCTTTTCTTAATCTTCTCCATTACAACCTCCACCATATTGTCTTGCTGGCTGCTACGAATCGCCTCAATGGTTGGCTCGGCAAGGGCGATATTCTTGCGGTCGGCCCGCAGGTGGGCTTCCTGGCGCATCAAATCCAGATGCACACGTTCCGCTTCTGGGCTCGATTCGAGCAGAGTTTCCAGCTCCTTCTGCTCGGTAGCATCTAGCTCGTCATCCAGCAGCCGAAGGGTTAGTTCCTCAACGCGTTTGATGCTCATATTTGAACTCGCCTGTTCTGGACACATTCACGGAGCGCGATGCGAACTCGGGATAGAAGCTGCCGGGTGGCGGCAAGGCTTCGACCAAGCTGGTTGGCAATTTCCGCAAACCCTTTTCCCTCTTCGTAGCGAAGCTCAAGGGCCTCTGTTGCGGGAGGGGAAAGCGTGTCGCGGCAATGCGTGAGGGCTTGCATCATCTCTTTCTCAGCCAAAACTTCGCTTTGTTCACCTTGCAGATGCTGAATGAGCCATTGATGGTAGCGCCGCATCGAACTTTCTTCCCTGCCACTTCGTCGTAGTTCGTTGCGTAGGAGGTTGCGGGCGATGGTGCGTAGCCAAGCACCGAAGTCTCTGCCGCTTTGGTACCGATGAAGATTCTGGTAGGCGTTGATGAATGCTTGTTGAACGAGGTCTTCACTGGCCGCGCTATCGCGAAGAGCGAAGACCGCAATTTGCCAGAGCTCTTTTTCGTAGCGCCTCACGATGTGTTCATAGGCTTGGAGATCACCCGCGCGTACTTCGTCGATGATTTCGTCGATGCTTTGATTCGATTCTGGGGGCTGACCCGGTGTTTTGCTCATGAAATTGTCCCTTCACCGATCGGTACACCGGCCGAGGCGCAATTAAACGCACTGTGAGCACGCTGTGAGCAAATTTATTTGGCCGCCGCCGCGCAGCGGGGGGGGCGAACTCACAGCGCATTCAATAGACGCTCCCAATTATGCGCGCAAACGTGTAGAACGTGCTGAGTTTACTTGGGGTTGTCGGGAGGGGCTACTTACTAGAGAAGTTAGCTAACGCTAGTTTTGGCCTTCGGCGGCCTTCAGCGCATCGATTTCGGGAAATCTCGCGATGGTCGGATGACTGAAGACCTTTGGTGGAAACGCATCGAAGGACGCATCGACAGGCAACTGGAAGAGCCGTCGGGTGAGTCGATCGAAAGTATCGGGCATATATTTAACCCAGAGCTTGATCGGCACGTCTGTTACTTCGGCGGTGGTTGGTGCCAAACAGAGCGAGAGAATATAGTCCATCAGATAGGTGGCGTTATTGGCCAAGCCCGAATCATCGTATTCCGGGTTGCGGCGCTGTCGCATGATGCGATCTTCGTGCATCGAACGGCCGAGTTCCGACTCCAGAAATTCGTCGTATGATGAGCAGATAATTTCAACAAAGACATGGTCTTCTGCTGACTCGACGAAGTCGACGTACTCTTGTTGAATTCTATCGCGGGAAATGCCGCGGTAGTCGAATACGTCGAGCTGACGCCCGGCGGGTGGATTATCTAATAATTCCTGCCGGGGCAGACGGTACGAGAGTTTCAGATTGATAGCGTTGTAGCGTCCAGTATGGTGTTCCTGCTCGATGAGTCGGCAATCTGGCGATGCTTGGAGCATTGCGATGAGCTGCTCAAGCTGCTTATCGTCGGTGATGAGCTTCAGGCCAAAGACATCGGGGATCGAGAGAATGGGGAATTCGTGTTGCACCGTACCCTGGCGGATATGCTGCATCAGCCGACGTTCCGCGTGCTCAAACTCCTGCACCATTTCTTCCCTTGGCGTGATGAGGTTCGCCTTGGGGATCCCTAGAGATCGCGCGCGTTCTTCGGCGAAGGCATCCGCGTTGGCGCGGATCCGTTGAAATAGATATTCTACGATCCGGCGACTGCCCTTTTCCGCGATACGACGAAAGCGCTTGATGCGGGTGGATCCGACGTAGGTCTGTTCGCCACCGCGATCCAGATGGTAAATGCGCCCATCGTAAGGCGTTTCTCTGAAAAAGAGCTCGGGGTAACGCTTATAACGTTCGAAGAGTTCTTGGATCCTCGGCGTGCTCTTATGCGGGTTTTGGGCGACGAAATCCTTTAGGCCGCCCTTGTATTTCGCGATGAAGCTGTTTGGCGCGCGCCCGTGGAGATGCGTCAGGATATCCTGAGCCAATTTATCGCCCCAGATTCTGGCGATATACGAGTTGAAATTGACAATACGTTTGAGTTCCGCCACGTCGCCTGGACGCGGTTGATTCACGATCCACCTGGAGACGACCTCGGCCAAGGCCCCCCTGTGTACGAAACTCTCAAGATAGAGCATTGGGGAGAGAATAGCATCTTCCAGTACATTTGTCCATGGGGAGGAGCTCTGTGCGCTCTGACGCGTTGTGTTAAATCGGTTCTGAACGCTGACCGGGACTCCGAATTATGGTAGCGTGCTGCGCACTTGGGAGGCCTGATGATTCGTTTAGGCATATGTTGTCTCATTGTAAAAATGGCGCTTCTGACCGCATGTTCAACAACTGAGTCTGCGACGGATTGGAGCATCGACAGTTTCAAAACCGAACCGGATCTCACCACGCCGGATCTCTCGGTCGATGCGGGTCCGACGGATGTGGCGGTCGAAACAGATCTTCCGGTATCAGACGCTCCGATATTGGATTCGGTGCTCGATGTAGGGGACGGTCCCACCACCGACAGCGTTCTCCTCGACGCAGTGCCTAGCGATGCCACTGTGGACGGGCCGACCGGCACGGTTTCAGTATGGGGTTACGTTTCCTCTACCGCGTTGCCTGTATTGGATGGCAAAGGGAACCTTTATCTCGGGCTATATGGCGCATTTCCGCCACCGGTCTTTCCGGCCGCGCAGGTGGTCATCAATGGTGCGGATCTCTCGGGTCCGGGCGCCAGCGTTAAATTCGAATTCTACAATGTCGTTCCTGGAGAATATCAACTGTGGGGCTTTCTAGACGACAACCTCAATGCGATCGCGGTCGTCGCTGCGCCGGATCCAGGAGATTTGCTCACCAACTCGGTCATCAGCGTCAATCTGACAACGGCGCCCGTGCAGCAAGATATCGTCTTTGACGAAGTGTCTGGTGCCAGCTTTCCCGATGGTGGAATCGGGGGGGACGCGGGAACCATTGGTGCATTGAGCGGGAAAGTCAGTAGCAGCGTTGTCGCACCAGGCGACGGCCAAGGAACGATTTATTTAACCCTGCATACCCTGCCACCTCCTGCGGGAAAAATTGCGATGGTTGCGGTCGGCAACGCCGACCTTTCCGCCGACTATAAAAAAGCGTCCTACTTTTTCGCAGATGTCGAGGCTGGCAATTACTACCTGCGAGCCTTTCTAGATGACAACGGCAATGCGGACCTGTTCTTTGGTCCCGAACCCGACAAGGGCGATCTCGTGACCGGCACACCGATTCCCTTTCATATGGTCGGAGGCCAGTTGAATTATCAGAACGTCGATTTGGATACGGTTCAACCGTGAAGTCCGATTCGTTTGCGGACCGGGCACGGCTCAACCCCTCCACGATTCTCGTCGCATTTGACGTCGATGGAACATTGGTTGGCTGCGATTCCGGCAAGGTCGTCTGGCAACTGCTTAACGAATACTATGGCTGCGATCCGCAGATAAATAAGCAGCGGTTCAACGACTACCTCGACGGCAAGATTAGTTACGCTCAATGGGTCGACCTCGATGTGACCGGCTGGGTTGAAAAAGGGGCCAAACGGGAGGAGATGAAACGCGTCATCGCGGAACATCTCTATCTCATGCCGGGGGCCAGAGAAACGGTGGACGCATTACGTGAGGCCGGTTTTAGGTTGGCCATTATCAGCGGCACCATCGACATCACCTTGGATACTCTTTTCCCCGACCATCCGTTTGAAGAAGTCTTCACCAATATCATTCGATTCAATGATGACGATACGATCGCTGATTGGCAGGCCACGCCCTACGATATGGAAGGCAAGGCGGAAGCGCTGAAATCGATTAGTGAGAAAATGGGGATCGACCTCGCGCATACCGTTTTCATTGGTGACAACATCAACGATCTGCACGTGCTAGGTATCGCTGGCTGTGCTGTGGCGTTCGATCCAAAGACGCCAGAAGTGGCTCGTGCCGCGCATCACGTCGTCAAGGACGATATGCGCGGTGTACTCGATCTTCTAGTCGCGAAGTAGATAGACTGCCATGACGACCGCTAGAAAGAGGAAGATGAGGGCGGGGATCATCCAGCCCATTGATTTCGGTTGGCTTTCCTTCGAGGTATCTTCGTCCGGTTTTGCTTTGGGTTTACGTACCTTATTCTTCTTGCTCTGAGATTCGGGCGCGACGTCCGCTTGTTTCTTTCCCTTCCCTCGAGCACGGGTGCGCTTTTTTCGAGGCGCTTCCGACGCATTCACTTTTTGTTCAGGCTTGGGCTCAGGCTTGGGCTCAGGCTCAGGCTCGGGCTCGGGTTCAGGCTCGGGTTCAGGCTCGGGTTCAGGCTCGGGCTCAGGCTCGGGCTCAGGCTCGGGTTCAGGAGCCGGCGTAGGCTCGGGTTCAGGAGCCGGCTTAGGCTCGGGTTCAGGAGCCGGCTTAGGCTCGGGTTCAGGAGCCGGCGCAGGGTCGGGGTCTGGCTTCGCTGCCTCGAGATCCCATCCGCCGTCGAGGTCATCCGCCCAAGGATCGGCAGCTTCGCTCTTTTTCGAACAGTGGGGGCAACCGCTGACGCCTGGTTGGGGAATGTATTGCTTGCCGCAGTCTTTGCAGGTTTCAGTCATCGTAGCTATAGGCTACGCCCGATGAATGGCTCAACGCAAAAAATGAGCCCCCTCGATGGCGGGGCGGTGAGATGAATGCCCTGATGAACTCTGGCGAGAAGTTCGGTCGTGAGATAAGCTATCGTTTCTATGTCCTATTTCGATACGAAGCGGGGTCCTGCTACCGAAGTACAGCTGAACCACCCCACGCACCTTCCCGTATACAAGAAGGTACGTCACTATGCTCGGCATCCGGCCGAGGGCCCGCCTCTCGTGTTGCTTTCGGGGGGGAGTGGTGCGCGCGAGCTTTCCGAAACGCTGATCCACTACACCCATCATAGCGTTCACGTGCTTCCTACATTCGACGACGGGGGATCGAGTCGGGAGTTGCGCCTGAAGTTCGACATGCCTCCGCCCGGCGATTTACGAAACCGGCTGATGGCTCTGTCGGATATGTCTATGTCGGGTAACCCCGAAGTCAGCCGGCTATTTCAAACCAGACTTGCGGCGAACGGCTCGGCCGAAGCATTGAACGCTCAACTTTCGGCCTATTTGGACGAAGGGCATCCCCAGATGGCCAAGATCGAGGCGCGCTATCGGCGGATCATTGTCAACCATTTGGCGCGTTTCGTTCAACAGAAGCCCGATGATTTCGATCTGCGTCGCGGCAGCATCGGAAACTTCGTTATTGCCGGCGCCTATCTCAGTGTCGGAGATCTGGATTCGGTCGTATTCGAATTCTCGGCGTTGGCCGCGGTGAGAGGCCAAGTTTATTCGGTTTGCCGCGGCGGCGAACGCTACCATTTGCAGGCAGAATTCGACGATGGCGAAAAGCTCGTCGGACAATCGGCGATCACAGGTGAGCCGCATCCGCCCATCTCGGAATTGGCCATTGTTGAAAAGACACCGTCGGGCTGGGTTCGCGTGTCACCGTCCTTGAGTCCGCTGGTAGAGCAAGCCCTACGAAAGACGTCCCTCGTGGCCTATTCCATGGGAAGTTTCTACACCAGCTTGGTTTCCAACCTATTGGTCACGGGCATGGGCAAGGCCATTCGTTTAGCCAAAAGGCCCAAGGTCTTCGTCGCCAACCTCATGCGCGATGAAGAAACCGCTGAGATGACCGTTTCGGCGATGCTAGAAGAGATCTACCGTTACGTTCGACTCTCCGATCCGGATCCCGGCGAGATGTCCGACTACGTGAACTACGTCTTGGTCGGTACCCACGGAGAGAGTAGCCGCGGAAATCGGGTTCCCGTCGACATCGACCAAATCAAAGAACTCGGGGTCGAACCCATCGTTCTGCCCATCGAACGGGCGGATGGCAACCAGCTCATGCACGACGTGCAGCTCGTAGCGACGGTCCTACTTTCGCTCTGCTAACAGTAACCCAGCGTACGCTTTCAAGCGATCCAAAGCTCCAGCACCGCACATCTGTAGGGATGTAGGGCCCTCGTATTACAAGAAAGTGGCGTTTTTTTGCCCATATAGAGGTGAGCGATATACTGACATGTACTTTAATGTCGTACTAAAGGAGACATGTATGCGTTTATCGCACCTCCGGCCTCTTTGTTTAGTCATTGGCGCCGCTGGATTGGCGTTTTCAGCGCCGGCTTTCGCTCAGGGCGTCGGCGCGAAGCCGCCTTCCAAGAATCGAAAGGGTCGTGCCCTGAAGGGGAAAGTGGAAGCTGCCGGGGGCGCGGCGGCAAAGAATACGAAAGGTGAAACCAAGCCTGCCGACGACAGTGGCGATGGCCAGGACGAAGCCCGAAAAGAGGCGGCCCGGAAAGTTCGGGTAATGGGCTCGGGGGCCGAGGTCAAGGCACTACTCGCACGTGTTTCCAAGCTGAGCTTTCTTGAGCAAAACAAGGGGGTGAAGACATCTTTGAAGATGATGAGGAAAGCCGCCCGGGCTCTCTCAAAGCAGATTCAGGCAGCGCGCGCTGACCGCGACATTGTGAAGATCAACTGCCTAAACGATAAGTATTTGCAGATTCGCGCAGCCAGGAAGCTGACGAGGAAATTTTATAAGAAGATGCTTACGGCACAAAAGGCGGTCGACCATTCGACCCGCAACCACGAATTCGCCAAGATCGTCATTCTCACTGAAAAGGTTCGGATCAAAATAGAAGAGTCCAAAAACTGTGATGGCAAATCTTCTGAATTGCTGGGTACGACTGAGGTCTCGGCTGAAAAGACCGACGACGCGGCAGGGGCGAAGGATCCCTCGAAAGCGACCGACGTACCGCAGGATCCAGACCCCTATACCTCGATTGAGATCACGCCCGCCGGTCCTCTATTCCGTCCCCCCCTCGCATCACCCTCAGCTTAACGAATACCAGCGGGTGGAACGTTTGAGAACGTTTCGCTAGGGAACGAGTCTCGTGAGGAAGTGAGCCTGCCCCGTCCCCGCACTCGTAATGGCGTTGCCCTCAATTGTCATTGGTCCACTGAAGGTCCCTATGAGAACGACGGAGCCATCGGGAAGAAGGGTGGCTTGGTCGACGGCGGCCTTGCTGCTATTTGAAAAAGAGGTTGTGGCACCCAGTGTGCCGCTCGCATCGAGGGGAGCCGCAAAGGCGCCCTGATCTACTGCGGATACATTCGTCGACCCGATGGTGACATTTCCCGAATAGAGGCCACCCATGTGAATGCCACTTTTGGTCGTCGCAAGGGCGTGGATATTGTCTGCTCCGGTACCGCCCACGCTAGTCGTCCAAGAGACAGCGTCTGTGGCAAGGTTTACTTTGAAGACGAATCCGTCATCGTCTCCTTTGCTCTTGAGATCATTACTCGCCGCCAGACCGAAAGACGCCGTATCTTGGAAATAACCTCCGACATAGGCGTAGCCGGCCCCGTCGAGAGCCAGTGCGCGCGCTCCGTCATAGCCCGTCCCGCCGTAGGTACTGATCCATTCCACGGTTCCATTCTTGACCTTGGTGAGCAGGATGTCGGAACCGCCCTCCGCCGATGCGGTCTTGCCGTCGCCGCTGACCTTTCCTGTGTAACGCCCCACGACAAAGGTCTCATCACCCTCGGATGCGATCGCAGTCGGACTGACGCTAGAGAATGATTCGGCTTTGAGCTCGGTAGCCCAGCCAAAAGCAGAGGTGTTTCTGTTGGCGGCCATGATGAATGTATCGTTGAGGCCAACGGCCGTTCTCGATACGCCACCCAAGTTGATCGAGCCGGAATACGTTCCTGCCACGATAACGTTGCTATTGCCATCGAGCGAAATGACTTCTCCCGCGATGTTGCCAACAGTGGGCGGCACGTGTGTGGCTTGCCAGCCGACGGTGCCATCGGAATTAAGTTTGACTACGAAGAAGCTCTGGTTCTCCTTGGATTCGACGACCAACCCAGTTGTCACAAATGCGCCCTGAAAAAAGCCTGTGACGTAGACGCTGCCAAGGCTATCGACGACGACACCCTTGATACCGGCAATGGCTCCGGCCTCACCATTTGTGGTTAGCCATAGAAGCTTCCCGTCGGAGTCGAGTTTTGCGACCCAATAATCGTACGTTCCCTTCGCCATAATGGGTGAGCCCAAGCCCGTGAGCTGGCCGGAGAACAATCCTGCAACGTAGATATTGCCCTGCGTATCGCTGGCCAGGGCTCTCACGGTTGGGTTTTCATTTGTGGATTCGATAGCCAAAGCCCAGCTGGTGGGGCCTTCGATGCAAGCTGACGTATCGAAGCTGCAGTCGGCAGCACAGGTGAGGGTTCCTTCGGCAAAACCGACGTCGGCGCAGGTCTTGCCATTGAGGTTGACACCGTCGCATGCCTCGCCCGTATCGAGAGTTCCGTTGTTACAATTTTCGGTTTTGCAATCGGCTGGACAAGAGGTGGGGGTCTCGGAGAATTCACCATCGCATATGCCATTGCCACAGCATTGTCCGCAGTCGGTGGGACACGTGGAACAGTTTTCGCCTATACCTGTAGTGCAGTTGCTGTCGCCGCAGCATTGCCCGCAATCGGCGGGACACGTGGAGCATGTCTCATTGAGCGAGGCGTCGCATTGACTATCGCCACATTGTCCTGTTGACGTGGACACACATTGGCCGTTTTGACAGCTCAGCCCCGTGCCGCAGGCCCCGATGAACCAGGTTCCAGCGGTCGTACATGTCTTCAGAGACGTGCCCTCGCAAGACGTCTGTCCCGGAGTGCAGGATGTATCGAGGGTTGCCGGGCAGCCCGCGAGTGTAAGACAAACGACGGCTGTGAAGCAGTAGACAGTTGCGCTGCGCATGAATCATTCTCCTGATGCGAGGGGAGAATACTAGCACAGTTGCTGTTTTCGGGGGGCTGCTTTGCGGGGCGCTATAGGGTCGTCCCCAAAAACAGAGATTTGGCAACACGCGACAAATAATCTTCGACGCGCGTATTCGCTTCGGAAATATCGTTCGATGCGGTCGAACGTACGAGGGCTTCATCGCTAGACAGCGCGAACCTAGCGATTAGATAATTGACGGAAAGAAGCGACATCCGAATATCCGACTCCGCAAGGGGCACGATCGTTTTGAGCAGCGCTACGGCTCGCCCAAGAAAGGGGAGAAGTACGGTGTCACGGCGTCCTTTTTCAAGTCCCCCTGTATCAACGACTGTACGCATGACAAGGCGTAGCGCTGTCTGGTGCCGTCGCGCAAATCGATAGCTTTCCCTGATAATCGTATGAAGATTCTCTTCCAGGCTTTCTCCCGCCGCCAGCGGTTCTGTCAGCGATTGCTCAAGTCCAGCGATCTGGCTATTCATCGCCTCAATACAATGGCCATAGAGTTCGGCCTTGCTGCCGAAATAGTGATGAACCGTCGCGAGGCTGACCTTTGCGTCTCCGGCGATATCTCGCATGCTCGTATCACCGTGCCCCCGCTCGGAAAAAAGCCGACTCGCTGAGGCGAGGATTCTGCGTCGCGTGGCATCTGCATTGGCATGTATGGGGCGCGCCATGGGCAAGCCATAGCTGATCGACGTCATCGACGCAACAGGGATAGCGGCGTTACCAAGGGTTTCGCTAATTGTTATCGAGGTCTTCTGATTCGCCGGAGGCGTCTGCTTCCGGTAGGGGAGGCCGTGGTATCCTAACCGCCGGAGGCCCTTGGATTACGACCATATGTTCGCATACGTGGCAACGGACCTTGAACGTTCGCCCCTCCACCTTTTCATCGGCGATCTCGTAGGCACTGTTGCATTTGGGGCAGGTCGTCTTCATCTCAAACAACTATATCCGCAACCGAGGGGGTGAGCCAGGGCCGCGGGGAGATTATTGCTCGGAGATCCCCGTTCTTTCATGGTAGATATGCGGGTTCTATGTCGCGATTGATCTCCATATCTCGTTTTTGGGTTGTCGCCCCTGCTCTGGTCATCCCTGTGGCCATGGTCGCGGCCGTGGTTACGGTAGCGGGGCAACTCGTTGCCTGTGGCGATGGCGGGTCGGATAGCGGTATCAAGACCAGCGCGGTCACCGCATGTTTGCGCACCACGGCCTGCAATATCAAACCCTATCCCAGGCTCTCCAATTGCCTGGACGCCTATACGGGACTCGTGCAGGAAAACGGTCTGATCGCGGTCTTGGACGGCATCTATCGTTGCACGAATAGCGCGGCAGATTGCGACGCCGTGCGCGTGTGTAATGGTACCGGGAGCAGCTGTGACAAAAAATACAAGGCGAGTTGCGATGGTGGCAAAGCCGTGTTTTGTGATCTAACCGACGATAGGGTTTATTCCTACGACTGCGGTTCCGCCGGCCTGACCTGCCAAGTCGATGCGACGTATGCATTTTCGGCTACCTGCGTGGGCGGGCAATCCTCTACAGCCACGCTCTCTTCGGTGGTCGATTGTACGTCAGACAGTTGCGAGCAAACGGGGGAAAGCTGCAATACCGACAAACTAGATGAATGTGATGGCCAAGACCTGCGCTCCTGTATCGATGGCCAATGGGTGCGTTTCAAATGTAGCGTGTTGGGTATGGGTGTCTGCGAAAGCGTGGTTGTGGTCAATGGCACTTATGGGCGCTGCTCTTCCGTGACCACATCTCTCTAAGTGAAGCGACCTCTAGCCTCTGGATTTGCCAGGCTTTTCCTTCATCTCATTTTTTTCTAAACCGCCCGCTCCATCTCCCTCCCAGACTGTGTTAATTGCGACACTCAACGCAAACACCGAGAAACGACTATGCTTCATCGCTGCGCGGTATCTCTTTTCCTATGCTCTATTCTTGTCTTGAGCGTTAGTTCGGACGCTGCCGCCAGGCGCAAGACGGCTGCGAAGACAAAACCGCTTCCGTCTAACTTTCGTGTGGGACTTCTCGTCGATGGTCCGCTCGCTCCAGACATGAAGCGATTGCTGGAGCGGATCCAAGAAGAAACCGGGCTCATCACAAAAGGTTCGGCACGGCGTGTGGCTTTTCCCGAGCAAAAGATAAAACTGGGCGACTGGGACCCCAAGAAAATTGAGCGACAAGCGGACCTGCTGCTTGCCGATCCCGAAGTCGATATGGTCTTGGCGGTCGGATTCTTGGGTGCCATGATCTTGGGAAACCGCAGCGATTTGCCAAAGCCGATTTACGCGCCTCTCGCTGCCGACACCGACTACTCCGGGTTGCCCCGCAAGGACAAGGTTTCGGGGAAGAAGAACTTCGGTTACCTCGTCTACAATAAGGCCTTCCATGAGGATATTCTCGCGTTCAATGCCCTGGTGAAGGCGAAGCGAATCCATGTTCTCGCCGACAAGTTGGTTTTGCGTAGCATGCCCAACCCCTTGGCAGCCCTAAAACAGTTGGTCGCCTCAACCGGAATCGAATTGGCGGTGGTTCCCATCGGCGAGGGCGTGGATAGCGCGATAGCGGCGTTGCCTAAAGACCTTGAGAACGCCTACATCACGCCCCTAGTGCGTATGACCGAGAAGGATCGCCGGGCCCTATTCAATGAACTTCGTTCGCGTCGTGTACGGAGCTTTTCCATGTCGGGTCGGTCCGAGGTGGAAAGCGGGGTTCTGGCGACACAAACCCGCGGTATGGATTATCTGCGGGTAGCACGCCGCACGGCCTTGAATATCGAACGGATAATGGAAGGCAAGGACCCCGGAACATTCCCTGTCGACCTCAAACGAGAACGGCGACTCTTGATCAACATGGAAGTGGCCAAGGCCATCGGCTACTCTCCAAGCTGGCAAACCCGTGTGTATGCTGAACTCTACAAGGATAAGATTGCGTCAGGAAAGCCAATTACGCTGAGGCAGGCCGTTGACGAGGCGCTAAAACGAAACTGGGATCTGATCGCTTCGTCTCAGGGAGTATTGGCCAACGAGTTGGCGGTTAAATCTGCCTACTCCAAACTGGGCCCCCAATTCGATTTCGTCTTTCAGCATCAGACCATCCACAAGGAAGCCGCGGAAGCGAGCAATGGCACGCAACCTTGGCATCAGGGAAAGGTTGCGGGACGACTGAATCAGTTTGTCTACATCGAGCCAATATTGGCCAACCTCGACGCTCAGAAGGAAAATCACAAACGCGTCTTGGCGCAGCATGAAAGCGTTAGATTGGATATCGTTGCGCACACCGCTAGGGCGTATCTCAACCTGCTTAAAGCGCAGGCTAACGCCGAGATTCAGAAGTCCGATGCTCAAACGACGGTCGAACATCTGGAATCGGCGAAGGTTCGCAGGCGGATCGGCGCTGCGGGGCCAACTGACGTCTACCGCTGGCAGAGCCAATTGGCGAACGCACGCCGTGTGGCGATTCAAGCGAGAACCATGGTCAACGCCGCGCGCATTCAACTCAATCGACTGCTTCGCCGCCCCCAACGGGTACCGCTTTCTCCGAAACCGCTCTCGCTCAATGATCCATCGATTATTCCGCAGGAAGCACAACTCGCCCAATACTTGGAAAATCCGTTGATGTTTGGGATCTTCAGCGACTTCATGGTTAGTGAATGCGTTGCCCACACACCCGAACTGAGGCAACTTGACGCCGCTATCGCGACCAAATCGCGTTTGACCCAATCGCTACATCGGGCCCTTTGGCTACCGAAGGTGCAGCTGACGGGGGAAATTAGCTATGTCGCCTATCGGCAGTTCACCGATGCCCAACCGATAACGATTCCCGGCGTCGGAGAAATCACGCTGCCCCTTTCATCTGGGCCACGGTTCAATTGGTATGTGGGTTTAGGACTCTCGGTGCCCATATTTACGACATTCGATCAAACCTATCAGGCACGTCAGGGTGACCACGAGTTACTTCAACTGCGGCGCCAACGCGCGTCGCTCGTGCAGCAAATCGAACAAAGGATCCGCACGTCGTTGAATAATTCGCGGGCCTTTCGCGCTGGCATCGTCTTTTCGAAGATCGCAGCGACCGCGGCGGGAAAGAACCTCAAGGTCGCTCAAGACGCGTATCTTCGGGGGGTACTCTCAGCGGTAAGCTTGATCGACGCACAGAATCAGAAATCGGCAGGTGACTTGGCTGCGGCTACAGCGGTCTATGATTTTCATCTTTCTCTCATTGACCTTCAACGAGCATCAGCCGACTTCGAAATTTTCAACAAACCTTCAGAGAGACAGGCATGGTTCGAACGACTGCAAAAATACGCGAACAAGCGAACGGCAATCCGCGCCGCAGGAGTACAACAATGACCCCAGCAAGAAATCTAAGCCGTGTTGTCTTTGGCACCAGCATTGCGCTGCTATTCGTCTTTTTTGGTTGCGCGAAGGAGAAGGCGCCGTCGAAGCCGCTCATTCGCCCTGTGCGAACTCATAAGGTGACTCTGGCGTCCACTGTGAGCCGCCGAACCTTTTCGGGGAAGACGAAGGCTGGGACCCAGTCCAACCTGAGTTTTAAGGTCAATGGCCAGTTGAAGAAGATCGCCGTCCGAGTCGGTGACAAGGTCAAACGGGGGCAGCTCATCGCCGTATTAGATGACAAGGATATCAAACTCCGGTTGCGGCAAGCCCAGGCAGCCTACGCTCAGGCGGCAGCTCAGCACCGAAATGCGAAAGCGAGCTACGGGCGCGCTAAGAAACTGTATGAGAACCGAGCGGTGTCGATCAAAGACCTCGACACCGCTCGGGCTGCGGCAACATCCTCTCGGGCAGCCGCGGCCGCCCAAGCACAAGCAGTCGGCCTCGTTCGTGCTCAGGTCGGCTACTGCAAATTGACCGCTCCACTTAGCGGGCATATCGCGATGGTGCCCGTAAACGTCAATGAGAATATTCAGGCCGGTCAGCCCGTTGTTGCACTCACCGCCGGAGACCATTTCGATGTCTCCTTTAATGTCCCCGAAAGTTTGATTGGCGATGTCAAGAAGGGGGGGAAAGCGGAGGCCATCTTTGCGGCGCTCAAAGGCAAACGAATTCCTGCGACGGTAACCGAAGTCGGTGTCGCCGCGGGGGCAACGGCATATCCTGTTGTCGTACGGTTAGACAACAAGGTGCCAGGTGTAAGAACGGGTATGGCTGCCGATGTACGCCTGGTGATGCAAGAAGCGACCGCTCTCAAAGAACAAATTTTGATTCCGGCGAGCGCGGTAATGGAAGATGACAAAGGTCGCTTTGCTTTCATTGCGAAAGGCCAGCCCGGCGGCGTGGGGAAGATCGTTCGAAAGACGCTCACCACCGGTGCGCTGAAGCGGCAAGGCCTCGCTGTCACGAGCGGGCTCAGCCCAGGCGACCGAGTTGTCATTGCAGGTATTCGGTTCGTTAAGGAAGGGATGACTGTTCGCATCCTCAAAGATCTGTAGCCGGGGGTTCGCCGTGAATATTACACGCGCTGCAATCGAAAAGAGCAGAATCACTTCTGTTGTCCTGTTGGTCATTCTGGCCGCGGGGTGGCAAGCCTTCAATGAACTCCCTCGGGCAGAAGATCCGGGTTTCATCATTCGTATGGCGCAGGTGATGACCATCTTTCCCGGGGCCAGCCCTGATCGTGTTGAGAAACTCGTAACTGATCGGCTCGAAAAGGCCATCCAAGAGATTCCGGAAGTCGACTTCATCGCCAGCACCTCCAAAACTGGTCTGTCGGTCATTATGGTCAACGTCAAAGAAAGCCATAAGAAAATGAGGCCCATCTGGGATTCCCTGCGACGCAAAGTCGAGCGGGAAACACCAAACCTCCCCCAGGGGGCCTTCAAACCCTCCGTCAATGACGAATTCGGCGACGTCTTTGGCATTCTGTTGTCCGTCACAAGCGACGGATACAGCTATGCGGGGCTCAAAGAAGTTGCAGACTCCATGCGTGACGAACTTCTCAATCTTCCGGATGCCGCCAAGGTTGACATTTATGGTGTTCAAGACGAACGCGTCTTCCTCGAATACAACACGGCCCGTCTCGTGGAGGCCGGGCTCTCCCCGCTCCAACTCTCGCAGATCCTCACGTCGCAGAATATCGTCATTCCCGGCGGAAGCGTGCATTTGGGCGATGAACGGATCGATATCGAACCCAGCGGGAACTTCGGCTCAGTCGAAGAAATCGCTAACAGTGTCATTGCGCTGCCCAAGGCCCGTGCCGTGGTTTATCTCAAAGACCTCGTGCAGGTGTCCAGAGGGTATAGGGATCCGCCACGAACGAAGGTCCATACCTCCGATGGCACCGCGCTGGTGAATTCGAAGAAATACAATTTCCCCTACGCCAAGCCAGCTACGGCCGGGCTGGTGCTCGGCATCTCGATGAGAAAGGGCGGCAAACTTACCGATCTTGGCGACCAGGTTGAAACCCTGCTCACCCGCTTTCGTGAGGCCTATCCTCTTGGCATTCAAGTAAATAAGGCGATGTTTCAGCCACGCGACGTTCAGCTTGTTGTCGACAACTTCACGACGAGCCTGATGCAAGCGATCGTTATCGTGATGATCGCCATGCTTCTCTTTTTGGGCATGCGAACGGGGTTGGTCGTTTCGGCTCTCATTCCTTCGGCAATAATGGCTAGCCTGGCGATAATGCAGGTCTTGGGCATCGGTCTCGATCAGATATCCTTGGCCGCTCTAATTATTGCGTTGGGCATGCTGGTGGACAATGGCGTGGTCATGGCGGAATCAACCATGGTGTCCATGGCGGAAGGAAAGACAGCAAAGGAGGCGGCCATCAGTTCGGCGAACGAACTGCGAATTCCTCTCTTGACCTCGTCGCTGACCACGTCGGCCGCCTTCTTGCCCATCTTTATGGCGAAATCCGCCACGGGCGAATATACCGCATCACTATTCAAGGTCGTCACTATCGCGTTGCTTTCTTCGTGGGTACTTTCTCTTACGATGACCCCGTTGCTCTGCACCTGGCTGTTGAAGGTAAAGCCAAAGCAGATCAGCCAGACCTTCAGCACGAGGTTCTATCGCTACTATCGGGGCTTCTTATTACTTTTCTTGCGCCGCCCCTTGTTTACGCTGCTCATTATCTTGGCGACCTTTGGGGGCGTCATGACGCTTTTCGCTCACGTGCCCAAGAAGTTCTTCCCCCCCTCCGACCGGCCAACCTTCGAAGTGGAAGTGAGCATGCCTGTGGGCACGGCCATCGAAACCACAACCCACACGGTGAAGCTCATCGAACGAGAATTGCGCAAAACCTACCAAATCGGCCAGCATCGCAAACTCGGCGTTGTTGGTTGGACGGCATTTATCGGAGCCGGGGGGCCGCGCTACTATTTATCGGCGAATATCGAACCGCCCAATCCCGCCTATGCGCTGATGCTCGTCAGCCATACGGGCCGTGACGGCATGGACGAAACCATGGATGGGTTGCGTCGGTGGGCCCTCGACGCATTCCCTGGCGCGAAAGTGGACGTCAAACCTAGAGCGCTTGGTCCCCCTGTTCGTTTTCCTGTATCCGTACGGCTGCAAGGAAAGGAAGCGGGTGCCCTCTTTGAACTAGCCGAAAAGGTGAAGACCCAGTTACGCACCGACCCGGCCGTCAACAATGTGAGCGACGATTGGGGAATGCGAAGCAAAAAGCTCGTGGTGGAAATCGATCAACCGCGCGCCCGTCGAGCGGGTGTAAGTAGTCAAGACGTTGCGGTATCCCTGCAAACACACTTCACCGGCTTGGAGGTGACGCAATACCGAGAAAGAGAAAAAGTAATCCCTGTCATCATGCGCTCGGTGGCAGCTGACCGCGAGGATATCGGCAAACTTCAGACCCTCAACGTCTATTCTCAGACCACGGGGCAATCCGTTTCGCTGCAACAGATCGCCGATGTGAAGCTGGTATGGGAACCCTCGAAAATTCAGCGACGCAATCGCAACCTGACGATTACGGTCAACGCGACCATGCGCCCCGGTGCGCTCGCTTCTACAACTACCGCAAAGATCAAAGGGTGGCTGGTGGAAGACGCCAAGAATTGGCCCATAGGCTATCGTTTCGAGAATGCTGGGGAAGCCGAAGAAACAGCAAAGGCCAACGAATCGATCAATGAACAACTCCCCTTCGCCGGCTTTGTCATCATCCTATTGCTTGTTTGGCAGTTTAACTCACTCCGACGTCCGCTGATTATTTTCGTCACCCTTCCTTTGGGCATGATAGGCGTCGTCCTGGGCCTTCTGATCACGAAATCGTATTTCGGTTTTATGACCTTCCTGGGTGTCATTTCGCTCTTTGGTATTGTGATCAATAACGCGATCGTCTTACTCGATCGTATCAAGATCGAAATTGAAGATAATCACCTAGAACCCGCACGAGCTATTGTTCAAGCCGCACAGGCGCGACTGAGGCCTATCCTGCTGACGACCGCTACAACTATTGCTGGCCTCATTCCTCTTTGGCTCGGTAGCAGCCCAATGTTCGTGCCGATGGCTATCGCGATAATCTTCGGTCTGGCTTTCGCGACAGTTCTTACGTTGGGGGCCGTGCCCACGATGTACGCGATACTTTTCCGCGTCAAATTCAAAGGCTTCAGCTGGTAGAACGCGGCGTCCTTTGTAGCTCAAGCAACGGCGCCAATGAGTTTTGGCATTGACGCCGCCTGCGCTATCATATCGATGATGTCATCGCCCCCGAAGAATATCTTAGCGAAGTCTGCGCGATTCTTGCGCCATGAACATGATGGGGTGGTGAGCTTTGACCTCGGCGCGAGCGGTATCGCGGGGCGCCCAGGTGCGTTCCTTCTGCAGTGGGCGATGGTATCGATATTTTGCCTGCCCCTGGGCGTTGTGGGCATCGCCACCCTTAGCTTTTCGGACTGGCAAACAGGGCTGCAGATCTTCTGCGCAGCGATCGGCTTCATCGCGACGTTTGTATCTCTCTACCCCATCTTTGCCACTTTGCGTTGGGCCTACTTTCGTCGCTGCCGTTTACAGGTATCCGCTTCTGGTTTCTCATTTCGGGTCGGATCTCCCCTTTGGTCGAAGTGTGTTCAGACCGATAGTCTGGACTGCCAGCTCGATCGCGGTAGCGGGCGTCCGAAGGGCCTAAAACACTTGGCGCTGGATCTTGACCATCTTGTCCTTCGAGCGGGTTCTCTTGAAGTACGTTTTGGCAGTGGCCTTTCGAATTCAGCGCTCAAAGACTTGGCCAAGCAGATACATGAGGCGGTCCGAACAGCGAAGGCAGTTGGCAAAGTAGATCCTGGAAAGGACGTCGAGTGGCGCTACCCCATGGGCCCAAGCATTTCTCAGCGGGTGATGGGGCTGCTCAAGGATCTAACACGTCCCTTCCGGCAACCGGCCCCCTATGCATTCTGTGATCTGATCTCACTAACGGGGGGCTTTCTTTTACCCCGTTTATTAGAAGGGCGCGTCGCTCTCGGTACCATTTACCCGTTTGCATTTGCACTCTACCTCATCGGCCTGGTCGTCCGCCGCTGGGATGCCAACTATCTTTCAGGGCTCTCCCACTACGATAAACGTTGGCATTGGTTTACCTTCGCCTATGTAGGCACGCCGCTGTTCACGGGACTCGGTGCTGGTTTTTCCTTGATGCGCGTGGCCAACGATTGGCTGCCCGGCGGTGTGGGAACAATAGCGGCTCTCTTGTTACCGCCTGCGCTTGCTGTCTTCGTGCATCTCTGGGTTTTCAAAAAGCGGAAGGCCGCGGTGGCAAAGCCTAGCTACCGTTGGGGAATGGAAGTTATCTCCCTATTGACGCTGGCGCCCATGGCGATTCTCCATGAACACCTTTCTTTCGTTTTCTTTGAAGGAACCGCACGACGTCTCTTCATTCTGGCCTTGCCCATGGTCGTACCGGTGGTGGGGGCGCTCTATCTGCCCATCCGGTTACACTATTTCGTCGAGTCTCCCGGCGATCGAACGAATCGTCTTTGGTTCGGTCTAACCATCGCGTCGATTTCGATCTATTCCGTTTTCGGATACGCACCGATTTAGGCGCAGATCGTCGGCCCTTTTGAGAATAGGGTTCTGTTGCCGATGCGGCCCAACAGAACCCTATCCCTCTAGCTTTTCCACGATTAACTCGATGAATTCGCGCGGCCCGAAATCGGTATATTTGTAGGCCTCCTCAAACCATTCAACCAGTGAGTCCGCTTGCCCTTCTTTGGCGATCGCTGCGGCGGCAGGATAGGTGCTGCAAACGGCGAGTAGTCGGCCAAGAACCGCATCGGCGGCGGGATGCCTAGAATAAGTCTGCTTTAGCCACGTGAAGATAAAGTGAATCAGAGTGGGATCGGCCTGCTCGATCAACTGAAATGATTGGACGGCTGTCATGGTTCCGTTTTCAATACCCTCTAGTATCTTCAACGCTTCGCTTTTTTCGTTTTCGAACATCGCTAGACCTCTTCGGAGGATACCTTGTCAAAATCGCTTGCATCGTGACGCTCGTGCATCTGGGTCGATTCTTCGCCCCAGGCGCGATTGACCATGCGGCCACGTTTTACGGCGGGACGTTCGTTAATTGCGTCTGTCCAGCGGATCACATTCTTGTAGTCCTGGACTGACAGGAACTCACCGGCGTCATAGATTTGCCCTTTAGCCAATGCGCCGTACCAAGGCCAAATGGCCATGTCGGCGATGGAGTAGTCATCGCCCCCCATATAGGCGTTGTCTGCGAGATGCCGATCGAGCACGTCGAGTTGCCGTTTCGTTTCCATGGCGAAGCGGTTGATCGGATATTCGATTTTGATAGGCGCGTACGCATAGAAATGCCCGAATCCCCCACCGACATAGGGGGCACTGCCCATTTGCCAGAACAGCCAGTTCATTACCTCGGTCCTTTCAGCCGCGCTGGTTGGTAGAAACGCGCCAAACTTCTCAGCGAGGTAAAGGAGAATCGAGCCAGACTCGAATACGCGCAACGGTGGGTTCTGGCTATGGTCCATCAGAACGGGGATTTTGGAATTCGGATTCGCCGCGACGTAGCCGCTACCGAATTGGTCGCCTTGGTCGATACGGATCAGCCACGCGTCATACTCTGCACCCTTATGTCCGATTGCGAGCAACTCTTCCAACATGATGGTGACCTTCACGCCATTTGGGGTCGCCAGCGAATAGAGTTGCAGCGGATGCTTGCCGACAGATAGTGCCTTGTCATGGGTTGGCCCCGCGACGGGGCGGTTGATATTGGCGAATTTGCCGCCTTCCTCTTTTTTCCCACTCCAAACTTTTGGAGGCGTATATTCAGACATCCATTACTCCTATTGCATCTGCGGGTTCGTCGGTCAGCTATGGTAGTAGAGATGGCTTGCAGATACCACCCGCCGATTGCCGATTGCCGATGACCGATTGCCGAGAAACCGAGAAACCGAGAAATCGAAAACCGAAAACCGAAAACCGAGTTTATATCTAATGAAAATCCCGAGAACGAATACCCATCACGGGGCCGCTCGTTAGATTAATGAAGGACTGTGCCATGACGCTACGCGCACCGCCGTCGGCTTGGAGATGCCCTTTGATCAAAAGGATATCGGCTAAGCAGAGTAGGGCGCGGTTCTTCTCATAGGTTTGCGGGCGTACCACGATGTCGATGAGTCCTGTTTCATCTTCTAAGGCCATGAAGATGACGCCACCAACGCCGGTTGGGCGCTGACGGACGATCACGAGTCCGGCCACTTGAATGGGGCTGCCGGGTTTTAGGTGCATCATGTCTGCCTTTCGCGAGATGCCACGTCGTTGTAAATGGTTCCGAAGCAAAAGCATGGGATGGTTTTCCACGAAGCTGCTGGCATATTGATAGTCCAAACGGAGTTCTTCGGAAGCTGCCATGGGAGAAAACGACCGGCGTTCGTTGGCATGGTCTAGATTGGATAGTAAGTCTTTGCCACCTAAGCCGGAGGTCTGCCAAATCGCTTGGCGCCTTTCTGCTTCGATACTGCGTAGGGCGCCAGCAGCCGCCAGCGTGGAAAGCTGTTTGCGGTTGAGCTTTGTGCGTTTCGCAAAAGTAGCGATAGAACGGTAGGCACCGTATCTCTGCCGGTTTTCGACGATCTGTTCGGCAAGGTCCTTGCCCAGTCCGTGAATGAGGCGCAGGCCTAGGCGCAAACTGCGGTTTTCGATTGTTGCCTGCCAATCGCTGAATTCTACATCGACCGGACGGATCGGTACTTTATGCCGGTGGAGGTCTGCCACGAGAGTTGCTATTTGATAAAAACCCATCGGTTGGGCGTTGATCAACGCAGTGGAAAATTCCAAAGGGTAATGACATTTGAGATAGGCGGAGACGTAGACCAAATGGGCAAAGGCGGCTGCATGGGATTCGGGAAAACCATATGAGCCAAAGCCTTCGATCTGTTGAATGATGCGTTCGGCATAGTCTTCGTCGATGCCACGGTCTCGCATACCCGCGTAAAGGCGTTTTTGATGGCGTTCCATTCGGCCGTTGCGGCGCCAAGCTCCCATGTCTCTCCGTAGTTGGTCAGCTTCTCCTGCACTATAACCGCCTACAGCAACCGCCATTTTCATTACTTGTTCTTGAAAGATGGGTACGCCTAACGTGCGTCGCAGAATAGGTTCTAGGGCAGGGTGGGCATAGTCTACCGCTTCCTCCCCACGGCGTCGGCGTAGATAGGGGTGTACCATGCCGCCTTGAATGGGGCCCGGCCTTACCAGTGCGACTTCGATGACGAGATCGTAAAAGGTCTTTGGCTTAAGCCGGGGAAGCATTCCCATTTGAGCGCGAGATTCGATCTGAAAGACGCCGACGGTATCGGCCCGTTGAATCATTTGATAGGTCTCTTTATCTTCGGGGGGGATCGTGGCCAAGGTAAAGCACTGACCATGTTCGGTGTCGATCAAACGAAAGGTGCGGGCGATGACGTTAAGCATTCCCAACCCGAGCAGATCGACTTTGAAGATACCCAAGGCATCAACATCGTTTTTATCCCATTGAATGACCGTGCGGTTGATCATCCGGGCATTTTCGATGGGCACGATATCTGCCACCGGACGATCGGAAAGCATAAACCCACCCACGTGAATGGATAAATGGCGCGGGAAATCGGTGATCTGTCGCGCTAAATAGAGCAGTTGTTTCCAGGTTCGTCCAGCGGGATTGAATCCGGCGTTCTTTGCCGCCTCTGTTGCTAACGACTCATCGCCATAGGCCCAATAATTGGTAATGCGCTGTAACTCTTCTTCCTTCAGGCCCAGAGCTTTTCCTACGTCGCGGATGGCCGACTTATGTCGATAACGAATAACGGTGGCCACCATGGCGGCCTTATGTCGACCATATTTTTGATATACGTGTTGGATCACCTCTTCGCGTCGATCGTGCTCGATATCGAGGTCGATGTCGGGCGGTTCTTTTCGCTCGAGTGAGACAAAACGTTCGAAGAGCATATCGATTTGATCGGGCGATACGGAGGTAATACGGGTGGCATAGCAGACGAGAGAATTGGCAGCAGAGCCGCGCCCCTGGCAGAGGATCTGCTTACTCTCGCAATAACGAACGATTTCCCACATGGTGAGGAAGTAACCGGCATAGTCGAGTTGTTTGATGACGCGTAATTCTTTTTCTAGCTGTGCTTGTAATTGTGTGGCGCGCTTTTGGCCAAGGCGTTCGATGAGTCCCTGTCGTGCCAACTGGCCGAGAAATTGGTCGGCGTTTTTTCCCGCCGGCGTCGATTCAGCGGGATAACTATAATGGAGATCGGAAAGCTGAAAACAGCATAACTTGGCGAGTTCTACGCTGCGGGCAACGACTTCAGGCATGTCGACGAAGAGTGCATGCATGTGCCGGGCTGATTTGAGGCAGCGAGCGGCATTGGCTAGAAGCCTGCGCCCCGCATGAGGCAAGCTAATACCGGCATCAATACACGTAAGGACATCGTGGAGCTTTTTTCTCTGCCGATGGTGAAAGAAAACATCGTTGGTGGCGACACTCAACAAACCGAGTTCACCACCGAGTTCTTTCAATTTGATGGACCGTTCTTTATCCGCCGGACGAAGATGCCGGTTCAACTCTAAATAAAGAGAGTCGCTAAATGCCTCTTTCAGTTGAGCTAGGTTGTTGTTCGCCCGGGCTGTTACGCCGGCCTGCAACAACCTGAAAGCCAGGCTGCGGGACCCACCGGCCAGGACGAGAAGATCTTTCCCTTCGAGAGAAAGGATATCGCGTAGAGCGAGTTTGCATTTTCCTTTTTCTGCCCGGAGTCGGCCCTTGGTCACCATTTGGGAGAGTTGACCGTAGCCTTCTCTGTTTCTGGCAAGAATAACGACAGTGTCGTCTCTGTTGTCATTTTGGAAGATGATTTCACTACCAAAGATCAAATGGGGAAGGTCTTCTTCCTTGGCCTCTTTCTCATCGATAATTTCATGTAGAGCTTCATTTGCGCGGACGATACCGTAGAAACCTGAAAGATCGGTGATGGCCAAAGAATGAAGACCGAGCTTGGCGGCCGCCAAAACCAATTCATGGGGGTGGGAGGCGCCTTTGAGAAAACTGAAATTGCTACGACAATGTAGCTCAGCATAGGGCGGGCTTTCTGGTAAGTCGTCCTTAGTCAAGGTAGGCGTGTAGGTAAAAGGATTGGCCTTCGGCAAAGACCCAGCAATGGTCTTCTGCAGTAACCAAAAGCATATAGTCGCGACTAAAACCGCTATTCCACCATTCTCCTTCGATAGAAAAAGGGCCTTGCCGCCGAAGGATTTTTCGGTTGGCGTTTTCTTCTACAATTCGAATCCAGCGGGCCCGGCGAATATTAGCGGGCCGTAATTGAACCTCTATCGGGGGAGAGAGTAAGGATAGGATAGGTGGTGTAGGGGCGAGCATCTCATCTTCGTTATTGGCATCATGGGTGTTGTCGTGGTTGGGCGGGGCTGGAAGTTCGCTGCCTTTTTCCACGTGGAGCCAATCGAGCCGTGCTTCGGGAAGGTGGCGATCTTTGAGAATCGGTCGTACTACGGCTTCAGGGCCAAAGGCTGCACTCAGCCGGCTAATCGCTTCGTTTAAGGCATCGCCTGCGATTTCTTGTTGTCGGTCGAAGAGCCGTAGCTGACGTTGACTCGCTACGGCAATTTCAGTGGCTTGCATTTGAATGCTATCCACCGCATGGGGTAGGGGAGCGCTGGATAACCAAAGGCCGATCAGATCGAGAATAACGCGGCTATTCAGGCTGGGTTGGGCCGGCCGAAATTCTTGGCTGACAACGCTGCGTTCACTATCGCAGAGTTTGAGGTTGAGGCCGAGGGTGGCGATCGCTTGTCTGCTCTTTGCAACTTGACGAATCAACCGGTCGAGAACATTTTTATGCAAGAAGAGCAGAACCTCTAAATCGTCCACCGGGTTATCCAGGTGGAGTTCCGCTTCTTCTAGGATCTGGGGGATTTCTCGGCGAAAGAGATCGCCCGCCCGGGCATGAATACGCTGTTCCAATTCAGCGCCGCCTTTGCCAAAACGGCGAAGTAGTGCACCTGCAGGCAAATTCTGAAGTTCGGAAACCTGGTCGATTCCCAATAAGCGGCAAAGCCGGCTGATATTTTCAGGCATGGGCAAGGCATCGATAGGAAGTTGGGCAAGATAGGAACGGTCGTCGCCTTGGGGAACAATAATTCGTCCCTTTTGTTTGGCTTCGGGGCTGCGGGTTACGATCCACGCTGTGAGTGGGCTATCGGCGATGACCACAATAGCGGGTAAAGAAAAGGTCTGAATGGTTTTTACGAGCTGCTGACTCAATCGATCTTCATCGGGGTGCAGGCGTTGCAAACCACTCAGAGTTAAAAAAAAAGAATCCTGGTTGTCACGCCCGATGAGGGGAGCGATTTGGTAGAGGGCGACCAATATCTTTTCACTAAACTCTCGAACGAGAGCGGGAGCAGGAGGAATAATCACCACCTCAGGGCAGAGCGCTCGGGCTGTGCCAATGGGCATACGCGGGCGGATCCCCATTTCTTCCGCGTGGTGGTCGGCATCGATTACCGTAGCGCGGGCAGAACTCACATCGGCGATGACCAGCGGCATATCCGCGAGGGCGGGTTCCGAGAGCAAACGCGTATGGAGTTCAAAGTGTGGTATCCAAATGCAACTGGTGCGGGGCATCGAATGCAACCCTTGTTCGTTGGGCCATACGGCCGAGTTTGCTCTTGGCGATTTGAACTTCAATGGCTCGGGTTGTGTTGCGCTGCTTCAATACCTGGCGCTGAACCCGTAAATGCAACGCGACAAAGGCCCCCAATGAATCTTGGCTTTGGCGGTTTAGATCTTCGCTGATGAGCAGCAATGTTGTGCCACTGGTTTGGGCATTGAGGCGGAGCCGCGCTAACTGGGGAAGTGAGATTTCTATTCGGGGGGGCAGATCGATTACGATCATTGCAGCGGCGGGCCCTGCCTGCATCAAAATATTCGCGGCTTTGAGCACCGGATGAAGGCTCTTCTTTCTATTCCTCTTATTTCCGTAGCCGCTTGCTCTTGGGCGATCCATTTTTTCGGAAGGGGGGCGCACCACAAGCAGGCGGTCGAGTGGTTGAGCGTGTTCCAAAGAAAAGAGGGGATAAAAACTTCCCCGCCCGTCGATCCATACCGCAAACTCTTCCTTCAGTACCTGAGCGCAGATCGCTGCGGCCAAGGTTCGTTTTCCACTGCAGCGATGCCCGGAAAGCTGAGTGAGCCTGCCGCTGGGTAAGCCGCCGTAAGGAAGGATGCGATCCAACGAGCGGATCCGAGTGGGTAAACTAGGCGGAAGCGGGGCAGGACGAAGCTTTTTGGCTGTTGCCGAAGAAATGACACTGAACATATGTTCAGTATAGCCGATAGGGGTGATCTGTCAACGTGGTTAAGGAATGGATTGAGCAATGGGCTGAGGGGAAGGAACTCTCTGAAATCTTTCAACTACCGCGGGGAGAGGTTCCACTCGCGGAGCACGGCCCTGAATATCGTCAGGCCCTGCTCGAGCTGATAAAGCCTCAGGCGGTGTCTCGCTGCCTGCGAGATTCCGAGCATGGGATTAGCGGCGATCTGATTTTAGGCGGGGCTGACCTGTGGAACGGCGAGGAATTTAGCCCCTGGGAAATCTGCGAAACCACCATGGTGCTGGGGGATTTCGACGTAGATGGAATCTTAGAAATCCACTGCGGCACCGCACTTTTCGTGGCAGGAAATCTGCGGCTCGATGCGCTGGAGATTATCGCAGGTGAGGTTCATTGCGGCGGGGAGTTGATCGCTAAAGGCCGGATCATCGCTCCGCCTCGGTCATATATCTCCGCTCAGCGAATCAGCTGCCGCAAGATGCAGAGCGACGGTCAGAGCAGTGCATCCTCTATCGAAGAGACCGGCGCCTTTTGCCAAAACGCCGACGCAAAAAGACCAAGAGGATAAACGCCAGCCCCAGGCCTTCGGCCGGTGATGCAGGTTGCCCGGTTTGGCAGCCGCACCGCCCATCGGTATCTTTCGTGGGAGGGGGACCGTCGCCTGGGGAGCTATCAAAGAAGGAGGTGCCGTTGCTATCCAAACCGCCGCTACTACCGTTGTCGTCGCCGGTATATCCATCTGCCAAGGTTTCGTTGGCATCGGTGATCTGGGAAGCATCTACACCAAGATCGGGAAGGGACACACAGGTTCCGCTGGTGCACTGCCCCGTAGAGCATCGTTCGTTGCAACAAATACTCGATACACAAAAGCCAGAGCGGCATTCACTATCTTGGCCGCAGGTCGCGCCTAGCTGCGTCCATTGTATTGAGGTTAGAAAGACCCTTTCTATGCCCAGTTCCGTCGAGATGAATTTGACGTAAGCTGCGCTTAACTGTCCCTCCCCGGTTCTTGCTAAGGCGACTTGGTCGGCATCCGCGTGGGCGGGCGAAACGCTGTCTGCAAAGCTCAACTCGCTTCCAGGTAACAGCGTACCGTCGGCTCTCAATAGGTAACCCACCAACTGATAGTCACTCGGAGGGTTCGAACTTTGGGGACTGGAAGTCATTGGCTTTGCCTGAATGATGACGAAGTGGTCGCCGTTGAAGGCCACCTGAGGAGAGGACTCCTCCCCCGAACCAAACGAACCGACCACAGTGCTGCTACTGCCAGCGAGCAGCCCATCCGCGCCGACCAATCGGCTTTCCAACTGAGTCTTCCCTCCAGAAGCGCGGTTATCCCAGGCCAGGAGATAGGCGCCTTTACCAAAGGCGCCGCGTATTGTCGGACCTGCTTGCGCCAACAGGGGATTGCCAAACGTCACGTCCGAGACCTGCAAGCCATTGCCCGCCGTATCAAGTAGATTGCCGGCTTGATCCATCCGTGAGGCATAAAGCGTATGCTTGGTGCCACTGCCGCTTAACCAGGCGATGAGAACCTGGTTATCACCTTCGACCAATACCGGAGAAAAACCGGTGCTGGTTGCGGTATCCACTCGAATGTCATTATTGCCTAGGACTTTTCCACTGGAATCAATTTGACGGGCCGCAATTTGAAATGGTGCAGCCTCGGCCGAGGCATCAAACCATTCTTCCCAAACGACGACAAAGTTGCTGCCGTCAAAGCCGATGGAGGGGGTTATCTGCGGTCGGTTGGCATTGGAGATTTGAATTCCCTGAGCGTTTGCTGCAACGCCTAGAACGCTAACCGTAGTGCCGTAGATATCGTCTAGGCCATCGCCATCTCGTTCATCATCCCAAACCACATAGAAGCCGCTCGGACCAAAAGCAACTTTGGGGTTTTCTTGGTCCCCTGCTGCCGTGCAAATCGCAATCCCATTGGGGTCGAGTTGGTTTCCGGTTTTGGCCTCAAAACGCGCGCCATAGATATCTGCGCCGGTTGTTTCGTGGTTTCGATAATCCACCCATACGGCCAAATAGTTTTGGCCATCAAAGGCGATGGAGGGTGAGATTTGCCTATTTCCGGTGACATTCACGTCTTCCGCTACGCCGCCGTTCTTCACCTGCCCCTGTGCATCAAATGTTGCGCTCTGAATCTTCTCGCCCGCCTGCCATACAACGCCCCATTCCGGTGAATTGCCCGGATCTAGCAGGTTGAGGTCTGCGTGGCTGGCTTCGATACCCGCAGGGCTGATCGCCACACCCGCTGGATCCAGAACCGCTCCCTGTTGGGATATTCTCGTGCCGTAAATTCGCGCCGCGCCATCCCTTTCGTCACGCCAGGCCATCGCGAAAATATTCAATGGGCCGCCGCCGACAACGCGAGGTTCACTTTCGCTCTGAGCACCCTTGGAGACAATGAAAGATAGTGGTCCTTGAGTTTTCCAGTCTAGCGTGAGTCGGGTCGCTAGAATATCGTCGTTGCCATTCCATCCGAGCAACAAACCGCTGCCATCGAACGCGATCGATGGCTGAAGGGCGAAACCGGTCGTGACAAGAGCAACGCCATTCGGATGTTCGATCACCCCAGTTGTGGGATCGATTCCCGTGCCGTAGATCTGGCCGCCGCCGTTTCGGCTGTCCTCCCAAACAACGACATAGGATTCGTCAAACATTGGGTTGCCAGACGTATAGACAAAGGCGGGGCGAGTTTGGGTCATGGCAGCGGCGGCGATAGCAAAGGGCTGACTTTCGAGCATCGTGCCATTGACATCAATGCGTCGCCCATAGATGTCTTCATCCCCCAAACCTTCAGCCCAACCCACCAGGAAATTCTTGCCGTTGGTAATAACGGCTGGATTATGGGCTCCTTTGCCGGGGTCGGAAATGGTGAGCGGCATGTTGTCGAGAACGACTCCCGTATCGGTGGATAGGCGTATACCAAAAATCTGGGAACCATCCTCCCAAACCACGAGACTCTGCCCAAATACCGTTCCGTCGACGGTCGGGGATATCTGGTAGCCCGTTGTCTTTGCCAGGTGAATACCGCCGCTATCAATGGGAAAGCCGGGGGTCTCTATCCGGCTCGCATAAATATTCTGTTGGGTATGGGGATACCGCCCTTCTTCGCTCCAGACAACCAACCCGCCTGTGCCGATTCGGGGGCTGTCGGCCGGGGCAAAGCTTGGCCCCATGAGCGGCTGATCGGTATTTCTTTCCGCTGAAAAGAAGAGTGGCTGCACATGGGATTCGACGTTGCGTATGGGTTCTTTGCAGGAAAAAAGGCTCGGTAAGACGAGCATTGGAAGAATAAAGCCGACACCCGCGCTGACCGTCTTACGCATAAACGCCATTCCCATTGCCTCAACCAGTATTATGAACCCTCGATTATCTCCTGGGCGGCAACAGCGTGCAAGCGCATAGGAAAGTGGGTGACGAACCCCGAGGAGGCAGCGAAGAGGCGGGGTGGGTCTTAAGTATGGGATATTGGCTAAACTGGGTCGGCAGACACATGTGTCGTCGGCCAAACCCAACTCGGGTATTCGCTGAGAAGAAACACCGCCAAGGTCGTAACAACCGAGATTTGCCTACACTTTCCTGCATCAGCATACCCCGTCGATGTGGTCCGCGCATTGCATTGAATCCTCGCACGGACCAACGGAAAAGGGAGAAGGACACCATGTTTAGACCGGGAAACGCAAGCCAAGCTCTTCGTACACGTTTGCACCCTTCATTCATAGGCGGCGGATTGATGATCGCCGCGTTGATCTTCGGGGGGTGCCCACCTGCTTCCGGCGGGGGGGGGGCTGTTGAATGCCGCACGTATGAAAAGCGGTGCGCCGATGACATCGTGCAAGTCTGCGGCGAATACGGTACTTGGGTTTCAACGACCAGCTGCAACGTTGCCGCTGGCGAACGCTGCCTCAATGGTGCTTGCGAATCGACTCAACCCGATCCTATCGCCGAAGCCGTATGTGGCAACGGTCGATGCGAGTCGGGCGAAAATGCAGTCAACTGTGCTGACTGCCGGCCCAAATCCGTTTGTGGCGACGGACGATGTGATATGGCGTTGGGCGAAACCGCCGCGAGTTGCCCCACTGACTGCAAGCCTTCCGCTACGTGCGGTGATGGCAAGAAGGAAGGCGCCGAAGGTTGTGACCTAAATGATTTCGGTAGCCAGTCCTGCATTACTATGGGGCTCAAGGGCGGCTCTCTCGCTTGCAACGATAACTGCACGTTAGATCTCAGCGGTTGTAGTCTTGGTGACGAGGTCGTTTGCGGTGATGGTGTCGTATCCTCCGCCGAAGATTGTGATGGCGCCGAATTGAACGGACAAACCTGCGCTGATTTTGGACATACCTCCGGTACCCTAAAATGCAATAGCAATTGCACCCTAGACTATTCCGGTTGCGCTACGGCACCACCGATCGTTTGTGGTGATGGTTCCATTGGCAACGGTGAAGAATGCGATGGCGCAAATCTAGCGGGTGAATCTTGCACGTCCAAGGGATTCAAAGCTGGCGCTCTGACTTGCCTAGCCAACTGTACCTTCGATACCAGCGGTTGTAACAACACGGTGCCAACCGTTTGTGGCAACGGCAAGATCGAAGCGAACGAAGAATGCGACGGAGCGGAACTCGCCAACAAAACCTGTATTACGCAGGGCTTCACGGCTGGAACCATAAAATGCGCACCGGCATGCAAACTCGATACGAGTGGTTGTACCAATCCCGCTCCTCCTGCGCCCACAACGAGCACCCTCGAGAGTCTTGGAAATGGTGTGGAGATTATCGATAGCGCGAGCAAATCGTCAGGCGATACCTATATCGTGGGGGAATTTCTCGGAACGTCCGTATCTGTCGGCGGAAAACTCCTTAGCGGTCAAGCTGGGTCGTATACGAGTTTCGTCGCGAAACTGAATCTCGCTGGGGTGGCATCTTGGGCCAAGGTTATTTCTAGTCGTCCTTCTGCTCTCGCTCTGAGTTCTGTCAACGACGTCTATGTGCTTCGCGAAGGGGCATCGGATTCTCTCGTGCTGCAGCGTTTCAGTGCCAGCTCGGGAGCGGCGGTCTCCTCTACCGAGATTACAAGCAGCGGCACGATTGCCGGTGCATCCGTTATTTCCAGTGCCGCGGCTGTTTACGTCGCAGGGCGCTTTTCAGGGGTGGCGTCCGCTGGATCGAAAGTCACCCTATCGGCGGGTAGCGCTGACGATATTCTGGTTGCACGTTTCAACTGGGATCTAACATCCGTCAAATGGCTGAAGAGCTACGGCAGCACCGGAGCTGACGAGGCAACCGATCTGGCCCTCGACCTGTCGAATCAATCTCTCGTCATGACCGGAAAATTCTCTGGCACCGTCAAAGGTTGCACGTCCCAAGGCGACACGGATATCTTTCTCGCTACGTTGGATATTGCGGACGGGAAAACAAAGACGTTCGGTTGTCACGGATCACCATCCTACGACGAAGGGTTGAAGATCGTGCAAGCGCCTGACGGCAAGACCTATCTGATGGGCTATCACAATGCGCCGGCTACGATCGTCGATCCCATGAGCAGTTACTTCAACAAGTCGCTGGCCGGCAGCGGCTATTTCCTCGCTCGATTCGACCTGGAGGTCGGGATTCTTTTCTGGGCCGAGAACACCCCCGGGTTCACGGGAAGAGCATTGGGCGTCAATGCTTCGAGTGAGGCTCTTTTATGCGGGCAGTCTGGTCTGAACGTTGCTGCGAGGAGCTACACAAAATCAGGAAAACTAGGTGATTCTGAAACGATGAAGACCACGGCGCATAGCGCGTGTCGCGGGATTAGTTACGCCGCGGGCAAATTCCGGGCCGTCGGCAATTACTCCGGAACCCTGTCCCTCGCAGACAAGGAACTCAGCGCCCCCATGACCTCTGGATTCTTCTGGTCATTCGAGTAGCCGCCCCGCTTCAGCGGTTCATTCCACACACGGTTCCCCCCCAATCCCTCCCCACCCGCTCCCGCTCAGGTTAAGTGCCTGTTTTTTCAGGTGTCTTTTCCGCCGCTGTGCGTGCCCAATACGCCTCATCTCCATATCGCTCGGCAAACACGGTCGAACGCGACCGGAATATCCGACAATCGGTGAGATCAGAGATGCCTAAGTTACTGATATAGCGCGAGAACTATAGGCATGAATCCTGCTGTGATCGGCGCATGCTCGGGGGAGCAGAAGGCACGACGGGCATTGCGAGAATGGGATGTCTGCGATGCATACCCGAGTCGACTCTTGGAATCAGGCCGCTGGTGCTCAACCCACCGAGGCTTGGGTGTTATCCGCTGGTCGGGGTAGAGTGCCTCCACGGCGTTCTCGAACCAATAATTCTGCTTGGAAGTTATCGGCATGAGCCGTAGCGGAAAGGCACTGCGCTGGGAGTCGGTAGATTGTCACGTTTGAAATATCTTATCTTAACTCCGCGCGGTTTATTTCCGGCGGATACCGGCGGGAAGATTCGTTCTTCCAATCTCTTTCGCGAATTAGCGAAGGTCGCGGATACCACCATCGTCTCTTATCAGTCAGCTGAGGATTCTCCCGCCGCTTTGGAAGAGATGCGCCAGTGCTGCACCCACCTTGAACTGGTAGAATGGAAAGAGGTCAAGACGCTCAGTCCCCAGTTTTTTCCGAAACTGGCGGGCAATATGTTTTCCAACACGCCCTACAACGTTGCCAAATATTTCACCCGCGATATGGAAAAACGCATCAAGCAGTTGCTAGCGGAAAATCACTACGACGCCTTGATCTGCGATTTCTTGCAGGCCGCTTTGAACGTGGCGCATCTCGAGTATCAGCCCAAGATTCTTTTCGAGCACAACGTTGAGGCGATCATTCGCCAGCGGCAACACCAAAAGGCTAACAATCCCGTGTTGAAAAGTTTTCTTTATTGGGATTGGTACCGTACGCATCGGTTTGAAAAACAAACCGGCGATGTCTTCGATCATGCGATCATGGTATCCGACAAAGACTGCGAAACCATGGCGAGCGACTATGGTATTCACAGTACGTCGAGCATCCCCCTTGGCGTCGACGTGGACTATTTCAGTTCAAAAGAACGCGATGTCGGCGGGAAGAACCTCGTTTTTACCGGCTCGATGGACTGGTTGCCTAACCAGGACGCTATTACGCACTATATCGACGACGTACTTCCTCTCCTACGCAAGCAAGAACCCGTGACCTTTTGGATTGTTGGCCGCAATCCGCCGCCACATATCTCCAAATTAGCTGAGCTTCATGACGACGTTCGTGTGACAGGGGCTGTAGAGGATATTCGGCCGTATCTGGAAGATGCGGCTGTCTACGTGGTTCCACTACGTATTGGTGGTGGTACGCGAATCAAAATATTTGAAGCGATGGCCATGAATCGAGCGATCGTTTCTACGACGATCGGCGCTGAAGGCTTGCCCGTAACCCATGGCCAAGACATTCTCTTGGCCGACACTCCCGAAGCCCAAGCTAGCGCAACGGTGGAATTGCTGAGAGACCAAGCGCGCCGCGTATCCATCGCCGACGCGGGCTGCAAACTCGTTACCGAAAACTATACTTGGGGCGTGGCGGCTCAATCGTTCGCCGATATCTGCAAAGGCGTTGTAGAGCGTCACGCGGAAAGCCCGAGCCCCTTGAAACCTCGAAAGACCATGCGAAATATGGCGCTGACCGCTATTCGTACAGCGGGGGGCCGTCTAAAGCCCGAGAAGGGAGACCAATAATGAAAGTTAGTATCTTTGGATTAGGATATGTCGGTGCCGTTTCATCCGGTTGTCTCGCGGCCGATGGACACGAAGTCATCGGCGTCGATCTCAATGAAGATAAAGTCGCGCTGATCAATGCGGGGAAAACGCCGATCATTGAAGATGATATCGGTGAAATCATCGCGACAGCCGTAAAAAATAAACGACTACGTGCCGTAAGCGATACGGAAGAGGCGGTCTTCGGATCCGAACTTTCCATCGTCTCAGTGGGAACGCCTAGCCGCGAAAACGGAAGTCTCGACTTGAATGCCGTCGAGCGCGTCTGCGAAAATATCGGTGCCGCGATCAAGAAGAAGGATGCCTATCATCGTGTGGTGATGCGCAGTACCGTACTACCCGGCACCGTCAGAAACGTGATGATTCCCGCTCTCGAAAGGGCCTCGGGAAAGAAGCATAACGAGGGATTCTCGGTTTGTTTCAATCCTGAATTCCTGCGAGAGGGAAGCTCAGTACGTGACCATTACGATCCGCCCTATACCCTGATGGGGGCCGACCGCCAAGAAGATGGAGAAGTGGCGGCCAGCTTGTACGAGAAGGTTAAGGGCGAACGTTACTATTCCAGTATCGAAACCGCCGAGATGGTGAAATACGTCTGCAATGCCTTCCACGCTTTGAAGCTTACATTTGCTAACGAGATGGGCATCCTGGGCCAAAGCATGGGCGTAGATAGCATGCAGGTGATGGACCTCGTCTGCAAAGATACCAAGCTGAATATCTCGCCGCGATATATGCGTCCGGGCTTCGCCTTTGGTGGTTCCTGCCTACCCAAGGATGTGCGCGCGCTAATTTCCCAGGCGCGGCATCAAGACCTCGACTTGCCGCTGGTTCGATCGTTGATTGGGAGCAATCGTTCACAGATCGATCGCGCCATCAAAATGATCCTCGGCAAGAAGAAGAAGAAGGTCAGTATTTTGGGTCTCAGCTTCAAAGCGGGCACTGACGACCTGCGGGAAAGCCCCCTGGTCAATGTCACCGAGGCGCTGCTCGGCAAAGGACTCGCCGTAAAGATCTACGACAAGTCGGTATCGGTGGCCCGCCTGGTGGGTGCGAATAAGGCGTATATCGAAAAAGAGATCCCCCATATCTCGTCGCTGATGACGTCTTCTCTGCAAGAAGCCGTCGACCACGGTGAAATACTCGTTATCGGAAACGGTGCACCTGAGTTTTCAAACCTTGCGGAACTCTGCAAGCCCGGCCAAACCATCGTCGACCTGGTCCATATTGCGGGGCTGAGCGACGTCGCTGGCGTCGACTACCAAGGAATCGTCTGGTAGTTCAAAACTGCGATGTTTTGGCGCTTCAAGGCCAATACTCTCCTCGAATTTCGGCACTGGCGGCACCTCGCGCCACCTCGTTTCCAACAGAATGTTTGATGGAGCCCAACGGCGTGATGGGCCCCTGGGGAAATAGCTATACCCTCATAGCCCAGCTACCTGTAAGATCGTGGCGCCGCGAAGGGGAGTGAGGATGCGCGAGAAGGGTTTGCTACGATTTTTCATACTGGGTAGCGTCTACTTGAGCTTAGTGATGGTGATGGGCTGCAATCATTGGTCGTTCGATCGCGTTGACGACCCCTACCGATGTGCGGGCGGTTGTCCCAGCGGCGAAAGTTGCTACGACGGGGTCTGCTATATCGACGAGGATGGCGGTCGTCTAGATAGTGGAATGGATGCAAGTCCCAAGGACGGATCGGATTTGGCGGTCATTGATGGGCCGGCAAAGGACAGCAAGCCTCCGGTAGACAGCAAGCCTCCGGTAGATGCGCCCGTCACCGACTTGCCGCTGGTAGATATTGAGATCTTACCCCCCGTCGATACCCTGCCCACTCCAGATGCGACGGCTGATCTTATGAGCGTGCCCGATTTCTTTGTTGACGCCGGTTCTTTGGATTCGGGGGCGGATTCAGGGAGCGATGGCGGCGGGACCTGTGCGAGCCAGACCATCCCCCTTTCGCCAGCGTATGCCGCGGGTGTCATGGACCTGACCTACGGGGATGGTTCTTTGTGGATGATCGTGGATACAGAAGTGCATCAGATCGATCCTTCAAATGGGCAGACGGTCGCTTCCTTTACATATTCACTGCCCGGACTGTTGCTAGCGCATGGGATTAGCTTCATGAACGGCAAGTTGCTGCTCTTGTCCAGCGATGGTTCGGTGAATGAATTCTCCAAGACGGGCGTAGCGGGCGTAGCGTGCCCTGGGTTTCACGATGGCGCACCATCGAGCATCGCCAACGACGGAACCTACGTCTATCTTGCGGGCTGGCATACCGGCCAGTTCGAACTCATCAAGCAGACGACCATGTCACAATGTGCAGATATAACGAGTTGTAGCCCCAACCTGGCCCTGCTGTCTGTCCAATACATCGAGTGGATGAACGGTTCGCTTTGGTTCACAGATGGTGCCTCTATCCACCAGGTGGATACCAATAACTGCCAGACCAGCAATACGCTCTCCTTCGATTCGGCGCCATTTGCTTTTGACGGCAACTGCATTTACCAAACGTGGGGCACCGACCTCGTGGTGAAGGGCCTGAACTAGGCGCCCTGTGCCGTTCTGCGGAGGGGAAACAGCGCATGGCCGACGGAAACAATGGGCGAGACGCATCCGTAAACGACGACACCAATGTGCTCGCCCGACTAGCGCGTGCCGAAAGAGAACTTGTCGAGGCGAAGAAGGCGGCCGCGGGGAATAGCCCGGCAAAAGAGGGTGGCTCTGAAGAGAAGCTCGATCCAACCGTCATGCTCGACGACAAGCCGGTAAGTCCGATTAGAAGTACGGTCTTTTCCTATATGTCCACCGACTACCTGCCCGACAAAAAGCTTCGGCGCGGGATATTGCTGGCGCTCGAAGCGGTGATTTACGTGGGCGCGAGTTTGGCGATTGCGCGGGCGCTGGGTTTGGAGGAAAGCGGTGTCTTTTCTATTTTCCTCTCGTCTCCGCCGTACTGAGCGCGCGGCTTCTGCAGATCCTTGAGGAGAACCGCGAACGCATCTGGGAGAAGGGGTTCAAGCCCTGGAAGACAAACGTTCTAACCGCGACCAGTATCTTCTCGATCTTCTTCGGCACTATCCTGGCTTATGTTGCCGCCGCGGTTTGGCTTGATAGCGGCGACGTCATGCGTAGCTTTCGGTTCGCCCTGCAGGCCGCGGGGTTGGGCAGGGATTCAATTATCAGTCGGCAGTTCAGCGGGTTCCTACCCATCTTGGGTCACAACGCTCTCGTTATGACCTCCATCATCGTACTGGCGTTCATCTACCGGACCTACGGTGTGCTGCTCGCGATCGTTTGGAATGCCTGCGTCTGGGGATTGGTCCTGACCTTTCTCGTGCAAAAGGGCCTGGCACTGACGGAAGGATCTTCCTCGTTCTTTATCTTCATTTCGGCTTCGGCGATCTTTTCTCATCTTGTATTGGAGGCGGTCGCCTACGTGGTCGGGGCCATGGCCTCGATCTTCTTTTCCAAAGATCTGATGAAATATCCCATAGGGGATGAGCGATTCCGAATCGTGGCTCTGTCTTGCGTCAAACTATTCGCAGTCGCCGGTGCCTTGCTGGTTTTCGCCGCGGTCTGTGAGACACAGTACGCGCCATGGCTTTTGGCGAAACTCAAATCGCTGTGAACGATTTCGGCTAGATCTATCGAGTGGCTACGAGCTAGACGCGCTGCTTGAACCGCTACCACCGCTACCACCACGGCTACCGCCGCCACCACTACCACCGCGTCCACCACCACTACCACCGCGTCCACCACCACTACCACCACGTCCACCACCACTACCACCACGTCCACCACCACTACCACCACGCCCGCCGCCGCTACCACCACGCCCGCCGCCGCTACCACCGCGCCCGCCGCCGCTACCACCGCGCCCGCCGCCACTCGGTCCTCGACGGGGATTACGCCTTTGGGGCGGACGGTTTCCTCCTCGGGGCCGGCCGCCTTTGGCGGGGCCACGTGGATGATTTTCACCGGTCAGTTGAGTTTCGGGCGGTGGAGCTTGGGTTGAAGCGTGGGGATGGTCATCGACGCGTTCGATATGCATTTGAATCAATCGCTCGATATCGCGTAGGTATGGACGCTCGTCGACATCGCAAAAGGAAAAGGCGATGCCCTGTGCGCCAGCGCGGGCTGTGCGACCGATCCGGTGAACGTAAGTTTCCGGTTCGTTGGGCAGGTCGAAGTTGATGACGTGAGAAACACTCGCTACGTCGATACCTCGAGCGGCGAGATCCGTAGCGACCAATACCCGTAGAGAACCATCGCGGAATTTATCCAAGGCACGGGTCCGGGCGCCTTGAGATTTGTTGCCGTGGATGGCGAGGGCCTCTATGCCCTCTCGAGTCAGCACCTGCGCGATGCGATTGGCCCCGTGCTTTGTGCGACTGAAAACCAGGGCGCGCTCGATGGAATCACCTCCCAGCAAATGAAGTAGGAGTCGGCGCTTTTCCTTTTTGTCGACAAAGAAGATGTGCTGTTTGACGCGTTCTGCGGGCGCGGCAATGGGCGCGACGGCGACCGACACAGGATCCTTCAACATCGTTTCCGCGAGTTCGCGAATTACGGGAGGCATCGTTGCTGAAAAGAAGAGGGTTTGCCGTTTGGGCGGCAGCTTCGCGACGATTCTTTTGACGTCGGGAAGAAAACCCATATCCAACATGCGGTCCGCTTCGTCGAGGACGAAGATCTCGATGCGGTCGAGGGAGATTATACCCTGTCCCATAAGGTCGAGAAGTCGCCCTGGCGTGGCGATAAGCGTATCGACACCTTGGCGGATATCCTTGATCTGAGGCTTCTCGCTCACACCGCCGTAGATCACGGTATGCCAGATATCGTCGAGATTGCGGCCATAGCTGGTGAAGCTGGTACCGATCTGCGCAGCCAACTCTCGGGTTGGCGTGACGATCAAGGCTCGGATGATCGGGTCATCTCCGGCGTGTCGATCGATATGCTGCAAAATGGGGATCGCAAAGGCAGCGGTTTTCCCCGTGCCGGTTTGGGCACAACCGACGATGTCTCGACCTTCCAAGGCAGGAGGAATCGCGTCGACCTGAATGGGGGTGGGGTTGCTATAGCCTGCGGCCTTCAGCGCCTGCAGAATTTCCGGAATTAATTTAAGGTCTTCGAATGTCACAGGGCTGAGTCTCATAGTCTGGTTCATTGGGCAAGTTCGGAAATCGACTTTCTAGGTCACCGGCGTTATCCTCTTGCGGTTTCGATTCGGGTGGGCTGTCCGTCCAACCCAACGAAATATAGGAGTTATTATGCCGGATCTCAACCATGCCGAACGTTGCAGAGGTGCGCTGCTCGGCCTGGCAGCAGGGGATGCCGTAGGTACCACCCTAGAATTCAAGCCGCGCGGCAGTTTTGAGCCCATCGACGACCTGCAGGGTGGGGGACCTTTTGGTCTGAACCCTGGCCAATGGACCGACGATACGTCGATGGCGCTATGTCTTGGGTATAGCTTGGTGGAGCGGGGAGGATTTGACGCCGCCGATCAGATGGACCGTTATATTCGTTGGATGAACGAGGGCTATCTGAGCAGCACGGGCACCTGTTTCGATATCGGTGACACGGTCAGGGCGGCTTTGGTGCGTTATCAAAGCCATGGTGACCCCTACGCTGGCGATACGAATCCCCGCAGTGCAGGAAACGGGGCCATCATGCGTCTGGCACCTATACCTATCTTCTACTACGCCGATCCGAACGATTTGAGCCGGTATGCCATAGAGAGTACTCGGACGACTCATGGCGCTGAGGAATGCGTCGAGGCTTCTGTGCTTTTCGCGCATATCATTCACCGCGCGCTAAGCGGCGCGACGAAAGAAGATATCCTCTTTTCCGACGTGTCCGGTACGTGGCAAATGCCAAAGATCGCTGCCATCGCTGCCGGAAGCTACCGAGACAAAGGCGCGCCCCAGGTCTTTGGAACCGGCTATGTCGTGCAGTCACTGGAGGCGGCCCTGTGGTGTTTTCACACGTCCGGAAATTTCCGTGAGGCGATCTTGCGTGCCGCCAACCTAGGTGATGACGCCGATACGACGGCGGCGATCTGCGGCCAGATCGCTGGCGCTCACTATGGATTCGGTGATATTCCGGTGTCTTGGCGCCGGGCCCTCACCATGCGAGAAGATCTACTGCGGTTGGCCGACAGGCTTGCCGAGGGCCCCACAAAAAAGGGCTAGATTTTGACTCCCTGTCTTGCCCGCCTAGTAGTTGGAATCAGCTGAATGAGAGTCTCCAGGCCAAAGGAATGGTAAAATGAACGGTCAGGAGGACTACATTGGGAAAAAGGACAGGG
>Ga0257122_1000201_pt1 | contig 63343 bp, 64 predicted proteins | sample SI106_120metaG_FD_190146 | JGI IMG/M metagenome (GOLD analysis project Ga0257122, IMG submission 190146) | Marine microbial communities from Saanich Inlet, British Columbia, Canada - SI106_120 | ecosystem: Environmental > Aquatic > Marine > Inlet | place: Canada: British Columbia | collected... | reverse complement strand
TACGCTGGATGGCAAACCGCGGCACGTCATAGGCTATTTGCGGGGGTTCTTATTTAGCGCCAAGCGGGCCCTGACGCCGATTCGGGCGTTATCTGGGGGTGAGCGCAATCGCGTCATTCTGGCCCGGCTTTTTACTCAGCCCGCGAATTTGCTGATATTGGATGAACCGACCAATGATCTGGATGTAGAAACACTAGAGGTTCTTGAGGAGCGCCTGGCTCAATACAGCGGTACATTGATTGTAGTGAGCCACGACCGTGCCTTTTTAGACAACACGGTTACCAGCATACTCACATTTGAGCAAGATGGCGCGGTTCATGCTTATCTGGGCAACTACAGCGAATGGCTGCGTCGAGGCAAGTCTTTGGCTTCTGTCGATTCAGCGGCGTCGGCCGAGCGCTTGCCCGTGGAGGATTCTGCCTCTCCCCGCGCATTGAAAGGTGGAACCAAACTGTCGTACAAGCTTCAGCGTGAACTCGATGGGCTTCCCCAGGTCATCGACTCGGTTGAGCACAATCTAAAAAGACTGCGCGAGCAGACCCTGGATCTTGGTTTTTATGAACAACCCTATACAGATACCCAGCCGGTCCTTGATCAGTTGACTGATCTTCAAAGCGAGTTGGATCGCCACCTTGGGCGCTGGGCCGAACTTGAAGAAATGGAAGGTGTGTTGCGGGGCAGTCGGTGAAGGGTTTGATGCAATGGCTCTGGGGGCAGCCGGTTATTTTACTGACACTGACAACCCTGTTCTGGGCCGGCAATACCGTTGCGGGTAAGGTCGCCGTCGGAGAGATCTCGCCGAGCCTTCTAACCTTTGCGAGGTGGGCGCTGCTGAGTCTTGTGCTGCCACTGCTGTACGCGCGACAAATGCGCGCAGTTTGGCCAGTGTTACGCGGCCGCTGGTTATATCTGGCGGCTATGGGCGGATTAGGTTTGGCCGTGTTCAACTTGTTGTTTTACATTTCTGCGCATCACACGGCTGCGGTCAATATCGGTATCCTCCAGGGGGCAATTCCTATTATTGTCGTGCTTGGAGCGTTTACGCTGCACGGTACGCGGATTACTGGTCGGCAGGTCTTTGGAGTCATCATGGGTTTGGCCGGGGTGCTAACAGTCGCATTGCGCGGCGTGCCTTCAGGGTTAGCCGATCTGTCTCTTAACTTCGGAGATGTGCTGATGGCCAGCGCCTGCGTGCTTTATGCCGGTTACACGCTTGGACTGAAGAGCCGTCCCGCCGTTCCCGGTATTGTATTGTTCTGCTATTTTTCGCTCTTTGGTGCAGCTTTGTCACTGCCTTTCACAGCGGCCGAATGGTGGGGTGGATCGATCATCTGGCCAACAGGTGCCGGGTGGTTGGTGATCGCTTACGTAACCGTTTTCCCATCTTTTTTGTCTCAGATCTTCTTTTTACGAAGTGTCGACCTCATCGGACCGGGGCGCAGCGGGGTCTTTGTTAACCTGACGCCGATCTTCTCAGCGCTTTTGGCGGTAGCATTGCTGGGCGAGATATTTCGCGCTTACCATGGCGCGGCGCTGGCACTGGTGGTGTTGGGTTTATGGTGGGCACGAGATCGTGGAACCGCCAGGCGCGGCTGAGATCACACTGCCTGCGCACAACATCGGGCACAACTGAACTCAATAATTGGAGCGTTTATGAGTAATTACAGGCGCGGTGTTCTGATGATCTTGGGTTCAGCATTTTTTCTGAGTACCTCGGGCATTGGCCTTAGGATCATTGAGCAGGCCAACGGCTGGCAGATTTTATTTTACCGCTCCATCAGCATGATGCTGATGGTTTTTGTTGTTTTGGCGTTTACCCACCGCGGTCAGGTCATTGCGCGTTTTCGGCGGCTGACTGGAGAAGACTGGTTGCTCGCAGTGGTTCTGGGTAGTGGATTTGTAGCCTATGTGTTTGCGTTGCTGGAAACGACTGTCGCCAATGCGCTATTTATTTTCAGTTCGGCACCCTTTATCGCTGCGGTGCTTGGTTGGCTTATTCTGCGCGAGCGGGTAGCGCCACGAACCTGGGTGGCGATCGCTGCCGCGATGATCGGACTTGGAATTATGGTTGGCGGTGGACTGACCGGAGAGCGACAATTGGGAAATCTGATTGCGCTTTGGTTGCCACTGTCATATTCGATTTCAGTTATCCTGGTGCGCCGCTCGAAGCAGCCAGATATGCTGGTCGCGCTGTGTCTCGCCGCAGGAGTCGCCACGCTGAGCACATTGCCCTTCGTCGGCGAGTTCTCAATCAGTGTTCATGACCTGGGTGTCTCGTTGTATCTCGGTATCTTCCAGGTCGGGGCGGGTTTTATCCTTATGGTTTTAGGCGCACGTTATGTCCCGGCAGCCCAGGTGGGGTTGCTCGCTCTGGTTGAACCTGTTCTTGGCCCGCTTTGGGCCTGGTTTGTTGTGGCTGAGATGCCGGCGCAGGTGACGCTGTTGGGAGGCGCCATTATTCTGGGGGCAGTCGGACTGGATGGAATTATCTCGATCGCCAGAAAGAATCCAGGTAGCGCCGATGGCAATCGCTAGTCGATCGCCTGGTAGGCGGCAGCCATTAGGTCAGTTCGCATCAGCGACAGTGAGCCTAGATGCTGGGTCATAATGACGCCGGCAAAATCCTCTGTTCGATCGGCCCAATAATAGGTTGAGGCAGCACCTCCCCATCCCCCTTCGCCGGGCCCCGAAAGAGAGACTGCCTGACCGGGGTCGAGCATTACCCGCCCCAAAAGGTTAAAGCCATAGCCAGGGTTTACAAATGGCCCAAGCCAATAGGGCAATAATTCTTTGGATAAGCGGTTTTGCCACATGAATTCGACCATTTTCCGTGAAATCAACGACGCCCCCAATGGGGTGCATCCGTCCAAGGTAAAGCTGGCAAAGCGCAGGTAGTCCTGTGCGGTTGAAAAAAGCCCATGGCCGCCGCGGGCAAAGCCGCTTTGCGGGTCGCTGGGGTAGGAAGGTTCTACATCAAGAAGTTTCGGTGAGCCATCAGATTGCGGTGCGGCCAGAATTTCATCCAGTGATCGACCATACATGGGCAGCAGTCGGTGCTGCTCGCTCTTGGGCACAAAAAACTGGGTCTCACCCATACCCAAGGGGTCGAAGATCTCCCGTTGCAGCAGGGCGCCTAGAGGTAGGTCCGTAACAACTTCCAGGACTCGCGCCAGAATATCGGTCGCGATGCTGTAATGCCACCTGGTGCCTGGTTGGAAAGCAAGTGGGAAACCCGCAGCCCGACTGGCGAAGGCTGCGAGCGAATAGTCAGCGTCACTGATCAGCCCGTCGGCCTGGTACTGCGCACCGACCGGGCAATCCGGCATGAAGTTGTAACTGAAGCCTGCACGGTGGGTAAAAAGTTGTTCAATCGTGATCGGTGCGGCAGGCTCGGTGCTGCCGTCGTCTTTTAGAACTTGCAGGTCTCGAAATTCCGGCAGGAATTTACCCAGTGGATCAAATAGATGCAGTTTGCAGCGTTCCAGCAGCATGACGGCCATCACAGCGACAATGGGCTTGGTCATCGAGTAGATTCGATAGATGGGCCGTTCAGGCAGGGGTGATGTGGCGGTTTGAGACCCTATGGCGCCGGCATTAAGGAGTTCGCCTTTATGCAGAATGCGCCACTCGATACTGGCGAACTCGCCTTTATCGATATAGTGCTGAGCAATTTCCGCGATTAATTGTTTGCGGTGAGCAGATTGGTTAGAAGACATAGTCATGGGATTCTAGCGTGGCCAGATAATCATCTGGGTGCAACGAAAATAGGCCAGTATCTGTTGATTTTCCTCGCTGGCGACCTCTACATCCCACAACTGCGTCTTTTTGCCAAGGTGAAGCGGACGTGCAACAGCGCGCACCGCACCGCTATCGACTGTGGCCACGAAATTGGTTTTGGCCTCTACGGTGGCAAAGCCACTAGCCCCCTCGGGCAGAGACTTGATACAGCCATGTCCGGCGCACGAGTCTGCCAGGGCAAACAGGGTGCCGGCATGGATGCGGCCCTTCCAGGCAAAGTGATGCCTTTCAAGTTCCAGCCGGGCAGTGACTTCCCCAGAATCGGCAAAAGAAAAGCTCATTCCCAGGTGATCAAAAAGATAGCCTGTGCCTTGGGCTTTAAAGTCATCTTTTGTTGGATCGTGTGATGTTGTCATAGCGTAGGGGTTTGTCGGGATAATCGAGTGTCGCCGCGGTCACTCTTTGTCTGCAATCTTGTTATTGGCAGATGGCCTGTGGTCATTGGCACGCCAGCCCCGAAGTGTTGCAAATTTCCAGTACATCTTGCCGCGACTAACTGGTGATTGCTCTTTGTCGACAGGCGATCTGGGCAGACTCGAACTGCCCTGATCGGTTTTCGTGTCGGAAGACTCCGATGGTTTCTTTTTTTTCATTTTCAAAGCGGTCTTACAGTGAGACAGATTATGAGGCGCTATCGGTGTTTGACTCAAGGCGGGCCAGCACATCGTCTAACCCAGCCTTTAACGTATCGCGAGAGCCGCTATCTGTGCACGTGGCCAGGAATTGCTCGTTTAGCCCTCCTGGGGTCAGACACTCAGCACTCATCGATTGCAGATCCTCAGGCGCTTGCCCGAGAGTCAGCGAAGCGAGTGCATGGTAAAGCGAAGTGGTGTAGCGCGCTGCGGTGTCTGGCTCCATAGCGTGTGATTCCATCCAGGATGACACGGTTGCAACCTGATCGAAATAATCGGCCATAACAGCACTGGCGGCACCGAACAGGTTGAACTGTTCTTCATCGGATACACTGACTGCTGTGCCAATCCGCCCGAATAGCGCTTCGATAGATGGGTCTTGCGGGCAGAGCGCTACTGGCCCCATGCCAAATTCGATAGGCGGCATTGGAATGGCCCGGCTCACATTCGTACATGGGAATACCCATTCAGACAGCCGAGCGAGAGGTATGCCAGCGGCTAGGCTGATTACTTTCTGGTCAGATCTAAAAGTAAGTTTGGCAAGAGTCGCCTCTACCTGGTCTGGCAGTACGGCGACAATCACCCAGTCGCTTTTTTCTACCAGCGAGGCATTTTCGTTGACCACCTCAACCTGCTCGTAATCGTGCGCAAGTTTTGCAGAGCGTTCAGGACTACGTTGGGAGATCAGGATACGATCAGAGTGGCTCGCCTTATCACAAAGACCGCGGATTATTGCCTCGCTGATAGCGCCCGTGCCTAAGAATCCAATGATCATGGTTTTCTCCACAGAAAATCAAGAACGGCCTTATTGAAAAGCTCCGACTCTTCAATATCAGTCAAATGGCCGGACCGGGGGATCCCGTGAGAAATCAGCAACCTGGACGCACTAAAAGATTTGAACGGTAGCGCCTGACTGTCGTTTACGGGGGATTCGGTGGTTGTGATGATCAGTTGGTGCTCCAGGACAAAAGAGCCGCACAGACGTGCTGGTGGGTATTCCGTTACAGCGTACATGACGGTTTAGTACCCCAGACGGGTATTGACCTGATTTTGCAAAGCTTCACCGTTGATGAGCCGTCGCATATTGTTGAAGAAGAGTTCCAACGTAAGCGAGACATAGGCGTTGCCATCGTCCGCAGATATATGGGGGGTCACAATGAGATTCGGTACTTTCCAGAACTTGGAGTCAGCGGGTAGTGGTTCGGGATCAAACACATCCAGAATTGCACCGCTGACCGAGCCATCCAGAAGCTTTACGGCCAGTGCATCGTAGTCCACCACTGCAGCGCGGCCAATATTCACCAGACCTGCGCCTGGTTTCATTAACCCTAGGCGCCGCTCATCGATCAGATTCACAGTCTCATCGGTCAATGGTGTAACTACAAAAACAAAATCACCCCGCGGTAAAACGCTGTCCAGATCTTTAACCGAAACCGCCTCATCCACCTCGGGCACTTTATGGCCATGCCGTGATACGCCGATAACATACACACCCATAGCCTTGGCTTGTTGTGCCACTGATTGCCCGATGCTTCCAGTGCCAATAATCACTAGTGTTTTTCCAGCGATTGGAGTTGAGTACAGCGAATCATACTTGGCCTCTCTCTGATTATGAATAAGCTGGGGCATATGGTTATGCAGCATCAGGATACTCATGATCCCAAATTCACCACCTTTTTTGGCGTGAACTCCCTTATTGTTGGTAAGGACGACCTCGGTGGGGAGCCAATCCATTGGCGCAAGGTGCTCTACTCCCGCGCCGATGATATGAATCCACTTTAGATTGGGGGCAACTTTGGCAAGGCCTTCGGTTGGAAGATCCCATGTCACCAATACATCAGCAGCTGCCATGTGTTTTTCAAACTGGTCCGTATCCCAGCCGATAGACAAATCCAGTTCTCGCGCCACGTCAGGGTGATTGAGGCTCGCCGCATCAAAGCGCTGTTGAGTAATGGTAAAAACTTTTTCACCCTGAGCAGTATTGGGGAAGGTATCAGGCCGATAGTGATTATTCTTGATATGGACTCGCAACACTGTTTTCTAGCCTAGTTTTTTCAGTTTATTGATAATGCGCTCATCCCGCTTCGGAGCCGGATCATTGTCAGAATCAAAAAGGATATCCATAACCTTCGTCCCGGTGTCGCGTAGTAACCCGTGGTCGTCAGTTACCGATTGAAGCGGTCGATACAGGACCGTATCGCTTCCGTAGGTGGGAATAACGCTCGACGCAAGATCGGTTGGCTGGGGAGGGGGTTGACCCTTTTGCAGATTGCGAGCCAACTGCTGCATCTGACGGCGATATAGGGTGACACCCCGATCACCTGGGACAAGGTATTCGCGCTCATGATCGGAAATCAGCCCCATTCCCTCTACTGCCTCTACATCGCCAGGATGCCGTTGACGCTCCTCGTAACTGCGCCCGAGTATCTCGCCCTGTTCGATCTTTTGCATGCCTTCCACGGTGTTGTATTCGTCTGGATCTCCGCGTTCTCCAAAATTACCCCAGGCGTAAGCAATACAGTGTTGGTCATCTAAGGGCACAACCCAGCGTGTGAACGCGCTGCGCCCAAAATAACGTGAGGCTGTTCCGTCGCAGGCAAATGCGGACCCTGCCTGGGTAAAGTTCGGCAAGATCAGTTCATTTACTCTCACCCAGATGTTATCGCCGATCCGGCGAGAAGCGGTGCCCAGAAAACGAATCTTGTCGCGCTGATAGAACTCAATCTCGCCCAACTTACCGAAGCCATCGGAAAACTGGGACTGGTGAAGAAATGCGGTGTGAACCGGATCAACAATCGCGTCAAGTACCTGTATCCAGTTGCAGTTAAACGGCACGGCGTAGGGAGTCATGACCATTTCGGAAATGCCATAGCTATCGTAGATCGGAAATGGCGGTTGGTGCTCAAAGGGGCCAAGGTATGCAAACAGTAACCCTTTGAACTCTTTAACCGGATAAGCGCCCAGGCGAATCTGTTCTTGCGCGTGTTGGACATGAGGAGACCCATCCGGTTCGCCCGGGATCTCCAGAATTGTTCCATCAATATCAAATACCCATCCATGGTAGCAGCAGCGGATTCCATGGGCCTCGCAACGCCCGTATTCGAGCGATGCTCTTCGGTGTGGACACTTTTTGTGAACCAGGCCGTATGCACCGGATTGGTCCTTGAAAAGTACCAATTCTTCACCCAGTACTTTGATCAATTTGGGGCGCGCTCCTATCTCGCTGGCAATATGAACCGGATGCCAATAACGCCTGAGAAGCTCACCACTGAGAGTACCGGAATCGGTCTCAGCCAGATCGCGAAGTGGTTCGCCTTCCCAGTTTTGATGGTAGCCGCAATAGCGGCTAAAGTTCTTGCGATCCTGGGTGTTTGCGGCCATGGACTTGAAGGTCAACCTATAAGTTCAAAAATTGAACGATCCAGATAAGATGCAAAGCCGGGGTCATTGCCGGGTGAGGCGACGCAGTGGCCCCAGGGGGATTCATACACCCGCAGTTCGCCATTTTTTATATGGTCGATCTCTAGTTGATTATCCGCTGGCTGAAAATAGAGATCGTTGTTGCAAGCGATAATAATGGTACTTGCCTTGATGTTCGCAAGAGCGGTTTCGAAATCACCCTTATACAACTCATTGTTACTGATATCGCCAGACTGCCAGGTTGCCAGTTTGGCCAGCAGATTATTTGCATCCCAGTTGAGGTGATCGTTTTCCCAGTCTTGAAGTAGCGCCTCCGCGTTATCACAGCCTAGTTGCTTGTAGTATTCCTTCCGGTACCAGGTTTGTGAGTAAGCCCAGCCGGCATACACCCGGGCAAAGGCTTTAAGCCCGGCCTCAGGAGGATTATCGTAGAAGCCACCTTTGAAAGCGGCATCAGCCAGCAGCGCAGCCTTGACGCCTTCCAAAAATACCCAGTTATGTCTTGAGGTACGTGCCGAAGCGCAAAAGGGAAGGGCATTGATGACGCGATCTGGAAACTGGGCGGCCCATTGAAAGGCCTGGCAACCGCCCATCGACCAACCGGTGACCAGAAGTATCTGTTCTATTCCAAAAAGCTCTTGGAGCAGAATCTGTTGACTATTGATGTTGTCAAACAGGGTAACGAGCGGGAAATTTCCCCGATCTGCTGGCGCCTGGGCGTTACTCGGTGAAGACGACAACCCGTTACCAAACATATTGATTGAAACAACAAAATGTCGGCTCGGGTCGATCGCCCGGCCTGGTCCAAAAAACCCCTCGTTTCGCTCATGGGTACCCGTGTAGAACGTGGGCAATAAAACAACGTTGTCGCGTTTGGCATTTAGCGTGCCATAGGTCTTATAAGCCAGTTTTGCATCAGGCAGTGTTAGGCCACACTGCAGTTGAATATCTCCCAGCGAAAAGATATCGTGGGTCATCAGTACAGTCTTAGATATTCCTGTACTTCCCAGTCAGTCACAGCCTGATGGTAGCGCTCCCACTCATCTATTTTGTATGTTAGATAAGAGTTGAGCAGGACTGGGCCCAGCATGCCCCGTGCCAACTCGCTTTGCGAGAGTAACTCGGTTGCTTCGAGAAGGTTGCGGGGCAGCGGCGCGAGAGCGCGCTCAGCTTTCTCAGATTCCGCCATAACGTACAGATCTTCATCCAAAGAGGGTCCCGGATCGATTTTATTTACCAGGCCTTCCACCGAGGCAGAGAGCATCATACCCAGACCAAGGTAAGGGTTCATACACATGTCGGCCGCGCGGTTTTCGATGGCGAAACGACTTTGTGGTAACCGAAGCATGGCGGACCTATTGTTCTTCCCATATGCCATGTGAGTCGGAGCCCAGGTATAAGTACCTCCCTCAAACCCGCCGACCTTGGGTACCAGCCCGTTATAGGAGTTGACGGTAGGGCAGGCAATGGCGGTAATAGCCCCTCCATGTTTTAGAATTCCACCCAGGGCGTGAAAGACCTGCTCGCTCCATTGTCCTGCCTTACCCTCATATATATTGACGCCCGGTGCGGCAATAGCCTGCATTGAGGTATTCATGTGAGCGCCGGATCGCCAGTCGCCTATTGTTGGCTTGGGCATATAGGTAATAAACATGCCATGTTTTTTGGCGATTTCCTTTAAAAGGACCCGCAAGAACACCATGCGGTCCGCCATGTTGAGTACATCGGTATAGTGAAAGTCGAGCTCAAACTGTGAATAAGCTCCTTCGGCTACTACGTCATGCAGGTTCCATCCAAGATCCTCGAGGATGTCGATCATCTGGCCGAGAAAGCCCATGGAGTCGATTGAGTACTCCACATCGTATCCGAAGGCCTGGCGCCGGGGACGCACTGCGCCAGTGGGGTCGTTATCAAAGGCTTTAACCGGTAAACCGTTTTCATCCCACTTCATCGCGATAAATTCAGGTTCTATGCCGGCGTACATTTCGTAGCCTTGAGCCTTGGCATCGTGAATCGCCCGTTTTAAGGCCTGGCGCGGACAAAGGTTATAGGGCTTGCCCTCCCACCATAGATCTGCGAAAACCCAGGCGAGGGTCTTATCCCAGGGGCACACAACAATACTATCCAGGTCAGGCAGTGGGATCTGATCGGAGTCGGCTGGGCCAAGTTCCGGGACAAATGAGATCGAATGAACCGCAAACTGCGGGCCTTTGCCCATGCACAACAACTCAAAATCACTGATCGGCACGGGTTTTGTTTTGGGCACGCCGAACATATCGATCCAGCATGAGAGGATATATTTGACGCCACAGGACTCAAGGCGGCTCTTTTCTTCCTTGACCCGCTTAATATCGGGTAGCGCTTCTGACAACGACTTGTAATAGGTGTTACTCATATACCCTCCTTTTAAAGACATGATATTGTGTTTTTTGATCGGCTACTCAGTCAAGCGATTTGTTAGCTTAATCGCGAATCAATAACTTGGGGTTGGTCTCGCAGATTAAGAAATGGCCCTGTAATAATTCACCTGATGGAGATCTGACATAGTGCAGCGAATCGAAAACGCAAACGCGAGGTTTGAGCTTGGGTATTGGGCCATCAGAGGGCTGGCTCAGCCAATACGCTTTCTCCTGGCTCATGCCGGGGTTGAAATCTTGGAAGTACGCTTTGGCATTAATCAAGATGGCAGCCTCATTGAGGATGAGTCGCCGGATTGGCAGGACCATAAAGACGCACTGTCGCTGCCATTTGCGAATCTTCCCTACCTGATTGATTTGGAACATCCTGATCAGATTCGAATGACGCAAAGTAACGCCATCATGCGTTTTCTTGCAAGACGGTTTGGTTATTATGGCGATACAGACATACACCAAACCTGGATAGATCTGTTACAGGATGAAGCATATGACTTTCGCAATTTGATTGTTGACACTGCATACACGCTGGGCCCCGAATACGAGAAGACTTTCGCCGAATTCAAATCGACTTCAGTGCCACGATATCTCAATGGCTTTGAATATCACTTATCAAATCGCAAGCTTCAGAACTGCTTTGTTGGAAGCCGTATTTCCTTAGTCGACTTTATTCTCTATGAGCTTATATGGCAGGTACGGCTGATGGTCCCGGAGTCCATTACGGTCAACAACCGTCCGACGCTTCACAGTTTCCTTGAGTCATTTGAAAAGATCCCCCAGATCGCGGCGTATAGGGCAGGCGATAGCTATATTGACCGGCCAATTAATAGTCCGTGGGCATCCTTTTGTTGAAGCCTAAGCCCGCGTTATTTGGTTGTCATCGGTGTGGCTTCTGAGGTATTCCCCAAACAACGAAAAACAGCAGACGCTCCTTGCCAAGGTGGCAAGCCCCATCGTACCTGACACTCTAAACAAGAAGCCTTCCAAGGCGCCCAACCCGGAAGGGCGCTGATCAAAAGGCCGTACCGACATCCCACAAGATCAACAGGGTCACCTCACCGGATCAGCATCCGCCGTTGTCACAGACTAACGGAACTCAGGACTGGGGTAGGGAAGTACTGTTTGCCAGGTATGCCGCTAGGTGATCGCTTAGATCATTGGCGTCATCCCCTGCGCCGTGAATAAAACTCGACTTGCGCCGGCGGAGAAAAGTCATGCCCATCAGGTACATGCCAGGTGAGTCCACCACTCCGCCATCGTGGCGGATTTTCCCCTTCCGATCCAGTACCGGTACATTCAGCCATGAGTAGTCGGGGTGAAAACCAGTCGCCCAAACTATGGTTTCAATTTGGCCGTTACGGATATCAAGTCCCAGTGGGGGTGAGTCCTCCACGATGGTCGGCGCAAAACGATGCGGGGGCTCCACTTCATTATCGAGACCGTTTTCGGACACCCACTCGTCGATAGTATTGAGCAATCTGTTCATCTTGAGATCAGCCAGCGCGCAATTGTTACGCAGTGAGCCGGAGAACTGTGCCTTGCCATCGTTTATACCCGCAAGGCGGCCAATGATATTGACACCGGTTTCAGTAAGCGCATTCAAATCCAGTGTAGATCGCTTTGGCGAGCCAACCAGTTGTGGAGACGGCACATTGCGCGCGCGGTTAATGTCATCAACTTCATCGTAGCGTTCGTCAAGTACTCCAGCTGCATCCATCCACCCAAAAATGTCCCGGCCGCGGTAAACCCGAGGCATCCGCACATGCTCCCCAACCGACAACGTAACTGGTCTACCGGAGCGATGGATTTCGTCGGCAAGTTGAAGGCCCGTGGCTGAAGCGCCGACAACCAGTACGCCGCCCTCTTTCAACTGGCCCGGATTGCGGTAATCCATTGACGTAACCATATCAATGGTGGAAGGTGCTGACGCTGAGATTGCTGGAACGCTGGCTAGGTTGCATGCCCCGGTTGCAATAACGACGGTACGGCTTCTCCACGAACCCCGATCAGTATCGACTTGATAGCCATCGCCCGCAGTACGCACAGATGTGACTGTGGTTTGGGTTTCGATTGGCGCTGAGATTGCATCGGCATAGTGCTCTACAAAGCTGATAATTTCAGGGACAGCCATAAAGCCATCGGGATCGTCCCCTTGATAGGAAAATCCAGGTAACTTGCTTTGCCAGTTAGGAGTAAGCAGGCGCAACGAATCCCAGCGCTCGGTGCGCCAGGAATTAGCGACATCCGCTCGCTCCAGCACTACGTGGTCGATGCCTCGATCACTGAGGCAGCGGCTCATAGCCAGCCCGGCATGACCGGCACCGATGATTACGGTGTCGATCTGCACCGGGCCTTGTTGTGTCACAGCTTTTTAACTAATAAGTTTAGTTGACCTGTACTGTGACATTGGTGGGATTGGTGATGATGTCGTAGACCGCGGAGCGCTTTTGCGACTGCGCCACAAGGGCTTCGATGTCTTCCTTGGATGCATCGGCATCAATGTTGTAGGTCACCGTGATGCCGTCAAAACCATTTCGAATATCGCTGTCCATGCCCAGGATACCCTGGACATCCATTCCGCCTTCGAGTACCGCCGATACTGAGTTCAGCTGAATTTCTCGGTGTTGTGCAACAGCTGCGACACCGGCAGTAAGGCAACTGGCAAGCCCGGCAAGCACGATCTCAACAGGTGTCGCGCCTCGGTCTTCCGAGGCAAAGACTTCAGGATGATCTGCGTCGAAACTGAATGTGGTCTTATGCTGTTGTTCTTCTCCAAGACCGAAAAACCCCTCAACCGTAGTTTGGCTGTAGGTACCATGCACCCAGTCACACTTGGCGCGCCAGGTAAATTGGGCAGCCTCAGGTGCGCCAGTGAATGCCTCCCGCGCCCCAAGCAGGGCTTCGACATTCACGCCGTTATCGACTTTTTGATCGGTCATCGCTTTCTCCTCATTATTTGGTAGGTTGGGAAGCTTAAGGATAACCTACCTACCCAATGGATAGAACAGGGCAATCTCATTAATTCGTTTTTTCGGCGCGCTCACCCCGGCTACCCCTGTTTTGGAAAGTCGATTCACATACGAGAATCGAATTGTCAAATGTGAAGTGCTTTTGTTCAAATACCGCACGCGAGTGAATTTATGGCGCGCCCGGAGACATTCGAACTCCCGGCCATTTGGCTCGAAGCCGGGTGCTCAATCCACCTGAACTACGGGGGTGTGGATAAAATCAATGACTTACGCCTTTTTTAGTAGTGTGCTGTTATCAAATTCTGATTAATATGCCATGGGCATTGGCGTGTTACAGCGTAGTTCCAGGCAAGGATTTGTTGCCGATGTCAGTACGGCGATATTTTCTTTACAACGAATGAAAAAATGCTTCCTATCAAGGTAGGCAAGTGTCGGCTTTTCGGGCGTTATAACCTAATAAGGTCATGTGTTAGTGTTAGGCAGGATTCGCGCAAATAATCCGTGGAGCACACGCGCAAGCCCCGACAAAGGTTGAGAGATGGTGGTCGATGGGTTTGTGTTTTCATGGGTGCATGATGAAGATGAGCCTGAGCGGTTCTCTTTATGAACACCACCACAGCGTTTCATATCTGGTGAGTTGTTATACCCGTAATAGTCGATTCCAGCACTAGTGATGACATCATGACTCAAGGTTGGATCAAATCAGTCAGTTGCGATGCGCTCAAGCGCGCAGGCCGAAAGGTGTTCCGTTTTGAGGGTCGCCAGATCGTACTGTTTGATACCAGTCAGGGAATTTATGCGTGCAACAATCGTTGTCCACACGAAGGCTATCCACTGCGAGAAGGAGTGTTGGATGAACAGTGTCGACTGACCTGTAACTGGCATAACTGGAAATTCGATCTTCAAACAGGTGAAAACCAACGTGATGGTGACAGGCTTCGAGTTTATCCGGTTGAAGTGCGCGGCGATCATATCTGGATACAAATTATTGATCCGCCGTTGGCCGAACAACAGGAGAAGACGATCAATGATCTGAACCACGCTTTTTGTAAGCACGATTACGAGCGCCTGGCTCGGGAACTTGCTCGATTGTTTCAGATCGGCTCAGACCCTACCTTAGCGATAACCAGGGCGATTGAATGGTCCAGTGAATGCATGGAGTTTGGCTGGACGCACGCCTATGCGGGTGCTGCAGAGTGGTTGCGGCTTTACGATGATCACGACGGAGAGTGGGAACAACAGCTGATCTGCCTGCTGGAAGCGGTTGGTCATATGTCTGAAGATACATTGCGCGAGCGCCGTTACCCGTTCGCCTCCGGCGCGCTTGCCTGGGATGAGGATGCTTTTGTTGCAGCTGTAGAGCATGAAGATGAGACAGTAGCGTTACAACACACACGTGGAGCGCTTGCAGATGGCGATGCTTTTGCCACCATGGAACGTGGTCTTGCCCGCGCAGCCTTGGCCCACTACCACAGTTTTGGGCACGCCCTCATTTACATACCCAAAGCTGCCGAGTTAATCCATTACTTGGGTGAGGGCGTGGCCCCACCCGTGTTGCTCTGTCTGGTGCGCAGTATTGTTACCGGGTTTCGGGAGGACCTGATCCCCGAATTCAGCCACTACGGTGATGCACTTAGCGGTTTTGGTCAGGGCCAAAATGGTCGGCCACCGTCGCTCGAGGCGTTTGCCGGCCTTAATCCAGCCAAAGCCATGGCTTTGACGGCAGAACACGGCAGCGCCCCGCCGGCAGAACTGTATGCCAGCCTGCTGGCAGTGAACGCCCAGAACATGCTGACTTTTGATCTTAGGCATCTGCAAGATATCGACCAGCCTTATGGCAGCGATCGAGGTTGGCTCGATTTTTCACACGGCCTGACTTTTGCAGATGCGGTGTACAGTCTGTGTACGCGTTATCCGGAACTGTGGCCGGCAGGCCTCCTGCAGATGGCGTGTTTTGCAGGACGGAACGCGGGCTATGATGATTCGGACGTGATACTTGAAGACTGGATGGTGAGTGACCCACAGACATTTTTTCAAGAAATAACCGCCATGCTGATGGACCACGGACAATCGGAGTACATCGTTTCGGTTCACTTACTTAAAACTGTTCAGGCGGTGAAACGACTTTATGCTTTGCCGCAGGTGGGTGCAGCCAGCCAAATCGCTTTGGCGGCATTGAACCGACTGCTCTCGTCTTCGGTTCGGCGAAAGATGGTGAGGCGGACAGCCCGTCAGGCGATGCACTTTATTCGTCAGGACACATGAAATACTGTCAGCGTCAGTGGCCCGGCGCTATTAACGTTTTGTTGCCAGACCCTCTAGGACAGATTCTGTTTCTGTAACCAGCAGTTGAATCAGTTCGCAGGCAGGCAGGTTTTTCGACATCGCGGCACTTTGACCGGACCATAAAGACAGAAAATCTGGGTTGTTTTCTTTGGCACTGGCTTTACGCAGTGGCCCTGTCAGAGTATTGAGAATCGGGAAATCCGGATAGCGGGTTTCATGGCCTGCCATCTCAAGTAGATAACGGTTTGCCAGGCCTCGAGCTGGCCGACCGGAAAAAGCGTGTGTGATTCGTGTTTGATCGTCGCGGGCCTCGTTGAGGGCTTGACGGTAAAGTGGATGTGCGGCTGATTCAGGGCAGGTCAGAAATGCCGTGCCAAGCTGCACGGCACTTGCACCAAGGGCAAGTGCCGCAGCGATACCGCGGCCGTCACCGATGCCGCCTGCCGCAATCACGGGTACGGATACCGCGTCGACAATCTGCGGCACCAGTGCCAAAGTGCCCACGTGACCCCTTTCATACGGTTTTAAAAAAGTGCCGCGATGCCCGCCGGCTTCAAAACCCTGTGCGATAACCGCATCGACACCACGCGCTTCGAGTTCACGGGCTTCGGCCACATTGGTAGCTGAGGACAGGGTGAATAGCCCAGCGGCTTTGATCGCCTTGAGCGCATCATCACTGGGTAGGCCAAAGTGAAAGCTCACCACCGGCGGACGAAGATCAAGCACGGCCTGCAGATGGGTTTCATTGAAAGATGGGATTGGCGTGATCGCCTCAGGTACTTCGCCGAGCCCCAGTTCACGATAGTAGGGTGCGAGCAATGAGCGGGTATCGTCAACGCGCTCCAGATCATCAACAGGCTCACTGTGAACAAAGAAGTTGGCGTTATACGGTGTATCGGTGGCATTGGATACTGTGGCGCAGTCGGCGCGCAGGGCCTCTTCGGGATGCATGGCGAGCCCAAGCGAGCCCAGTCCGCCGGCTTTCGAGACTGCGATGGCGAGCACCGGTGTTGACGACCCTGCCATCGGCGCCTGAATAATCGGATAGCGAATGCCAAGGCGGCCGGTCAGTTCAGTATTAGGCCAGGAGTTCATTAGATTGGTCCCCAACTATCGATTACCACCTTGATCTTCTTTTTTTGTGGGGCAGTTCAAGTGGGTGGAAGTGGGTTAAGTCATTGAAAAATATGGCGCGCCCGGAGAGATTCGAACCCCTGACCACCTGGTTCGAAGTCAGGCACCCTATGGTGGTCGCTTTCCCTTTAAGCGCAACATTTATTGCCGATTATTGTACAACTTTCCTCCGATATTATTTTTCGGTTTGGGCTTGTTTTGCCCTTTATTGCCTGGATTCGTTAATTTTTATCGGAGGCTTTCAACGGCGTTACTTTGGTCAGGTTACGCCTGTAATACTGCTGAGTGGTTGTTGTAGATCTCTGGCCTAATCTTTCTGAGGCTGTCTGTAAGTCATCCTCTGATCGAACCAAGTTTCGAATGGGTGTGCTATTGGCTCAATCTCTCGACCGTTTCTGTGCAATGAATAGACCGAATAAACCGATCAAGCCCAGTGCCCCGGTAACCTTAATCACAGCCCCGTAACCGGCGACACTCCAGATGAGACCAGAGATGCCCGGTCCAAACGCAGAACCAAGCATGTGAGCGATGGACACCATGGCCGAGATTGCGCCAAAGTTTGTGTTGCCGAATAGGTCAGCTGTTACTATCGGTTTAGCAATACTGCCGATTCCGGCAGACCCCCCTTGGAGGCACACAAACAGGCAAAGAATGATTGTTGCTGTGCCGGCGAACGCCAGATGAATGCTGGCAAGCGACAAACCGATAAAAGAACACATGGAAATGAGCAGCATAGATAGGCGGTGGTCGACCGTGATGAGCGCAAGTCGACCCAATACCTGGGCCGCACCGATTGATGACGCCGCGATGACTGCATGGTTTGTCGATACACCCCGGCTTTCCAACAGGGGCAATATGTGACTGATGATCATACTGTGATTCAACGAAAAACAAGCAAATGCGACAACTAAGCACCAGAACATCGGAGATCGCACTAACGGGGTGATAATTGTTCGTAGGGGCGGCTGACGGGCAACTGGTAGAGGGTCGTTCTGAGCGCGCTTTATAGTCGCACCGTACCAGAACAACGGAGCCGCGAGCCCGCAAACCAGGATTGAGAAAACCCACACGGCTGCCTGCCAATGTAGGTTGTTGGCGATCACATTGGACAGTGGAAAGCACAAGGTCCCTGCAAAACCGGCGACCAGAGTCACCATAATAATGGGCCTTTTGGATTTGGGATAATAGACATGAGTCAGAAAGGCGAAACAGGGTTCATACAGGCAACCCGCCATAGTAAATCCGATCAGCACCCAGATGAGATAGAACTGCCAGAGGTGCTCGAGCAGGGGTAGCATCGCAATCAACAAACCCCCGGCGAAAGCGCTCAGTGTCATCAGAACTCGGCCGTGGCCCCTATCGATCAAGCGTCCTGCAAAAATAGCTGTAATAGCAGAGATGATCAGTGCGCTCGTGAATCCGAGTGTAAGTTCAACGCGAGACCACCCAAAGTGGGCTTCCCAACGCATCAGCATTGCCGGGAACAGATAAAAGATGCCAGCCCAGGCAATGGTCTCCGCTATAGCAAGGCTCCAGACCTTGGGATTCTTCCACATGTCGATATTTCGACTGGTTTGGTTGTATAAGGACGTGGTGATTGTAGTCCCGAGCCGTACCGGTACTGACCCTTGGTGGAAAAATATCCACGGTCATCAGCCTTTAAGCAAAATAGATCTGAGTTACAAACACTTCCTACGATGGTTCTCCAACCACCGATTACCACCTTGGAGGTCTAAAAAATATCGGAGAATGTTGAAAATATCGCAGACGCGACATGTTCAAAAGCACCTCAGGTGCTTAAATGAATGGCGCGCCCGGAGAGATTCGAACTCCCGACCACCTGGTTCGAAGCCAGGTACTCTATCCAGCTGAGCTACGGGCGCGTGTGATTCCGGCTGAAATCTATAACAATGTGACGTTTTATCCAAGCAGTTTCGAACTACTATTGATTCTTTTCCGGCTGCATCCAGTATTTAATTAGGTCAGGATGGGCAGCCAAAGAAGAAGAAACCCACCTTATTGATATCGAATAGGACAGAAAATGACCGAGTCGAATCTAATTTCGCCTGGCGGATACTGGTCGGGGGTTATCCCGCTGGGCCACTACCTCAGGATTACCGATCTGGAAGGAGGGCAAGGGGTCGATTTTTTATGTTACAACGCCGACAACCCCGATGAGCGATATCATGCGCCTAATACTCTCAAAGCGGCATTAACACTTAAACTGACACAGGGGCATGTCCTTTATTCGGATGAAGCACGCCCGATCTTTTCGATGGTTGAAGATACCTTTGGCGGCCATGACACCATTGGGGGTTGCTGTAGCGAAGCCAGCAACCGGATGCTTTACGCAGTTGAGGGTGTACCTGGGTGCCGGGAAAACTTCTTAAAAGGGCTCAAGGCATTCCAGTTGGGTCGCAAAGATATCGTCCCCAATATCAATTTCTTTTGTGATGTGCCGGTAATGCCCGAGCGAAAACTGGTTGATACAGTTTTCGTTGCCAGTAAGGCGCAGCCGGGCGCTATTGTCACCTTACAGGCGAACATGAATGCCCTGGCTGTTATCTCCAATTGTCCCCAGGTCAATAACCCTTGTAATCATGGAGCCCCGAGCGCAATAGAAATCAGGGTGTCGGAATCGGCATAACAAGGCTTATGTAATGAAGGCGTCCAAGTAGCAGCCGGGCGCGAAACCAATACCAAGAGTAGAACAATATGCCAAAGAAAATACTTTGCCCAAAGAATCTGGATTTTCAGCCACGTCCAACTTATCCATACTCTCCCGGCGCGAAGGGTGGCGGTCTGGTGTTTACCTCAGGTCAAGTCGCCTGGGATGAGACAGGCGAAGTGACCGGTATTGGCGATGTAGCAGCACAGACCCGACAAACCCTGAAAAATGTTGTCTCGGTATTGGCTGAAGGCGGAGCTACCGTGAATGATGTGCTCAAGTGCACTGTGTATCTTGCGGATATACGTGATTTCCAGACCATGAACGAGGAGTTCGCAAAGGTATTCCCGACAGATCCACCGGCCAGGACAACCGTCGAAGCCCGTTTGGCAGAGCCAACCATGCTGGTAGAAATAGAGGCAATTGCCTATGTCGGATCGTGATTAACAGCAAACCAGAACGGATCCTAGCGGGGGCGGCCAGTCACACCATTACGAGTCTTTTCTGATCAGATCGGCAAGGCCCGCCAGCCCTTTGTGAGTAACGGTGGTTGATTTGGCCGGTTCAGCACCGGGGACTGCATCAACATAACGGGCGTGCTCGTTGTCATGGCAGTACAAACACAGGTTTTCCCAGTTGCTGCCATCCGGGGGGTTGTTGTCGTGGTTGTGGTCCCTGTGATGAACGGTCAATTCATGCAGATTTTTACGGGTAAAGTCACGTCCACAGCGCCCGCAGACCCAAGGGTGGAGTTTTAACGATTGTGCACGGTAGTCACGCTCGCGCGCATCGCGGCTTTTTACCGCCTGCGCGACGATCGCATCAAGTTTGCTGGGGTCTGTCATGTGCGTTGGATAATACCGTGAGAGTGAATCTGGTGATACTTTTCAGCCATGCAAGGTTACAACTGGATCTGGGTTTGTATGGGGTTGGTTCTTTTCAAATCGCTCAAGTGCAAAGCTTTGAAACGCAAGCTCGGGGGCTTCCCCTAGAATAAGACGACAGAGGATATGGCCTACAGCCGGTGCAATGCCAAACCCATGACCTGAAAAGCCGCTGGCCACATAAACGCCCTCTACTCCGGGCAGTCTATCAAGAACGGGCAGCGCATCGGGGGTCAGGTCGATGGAGCCACCCCAGAACCGTCGCATCTGCAAGCCTTTGAGACTGGGGCAGATCCCAAACCCGGCTTTCAGGGTTGAATAGACTTTTTCACTGGATGGAAATACATATGGCCGTCCATCCTTCTCGATTAACTCACCGTTCCATTTCTGTACACCACTGGACAACCGGAATTTGCCATCTCTTTCCTGGCGAAGCGTGACCGCGCCATCGGCAACGCCAAGAACTGGTCTCAAAAGGGCGGCTGCCGGCGCTGTTTGGATAACAGTCGCTATCGCAAAAGAGAGCGGTACTTGTATTCCAAATCGATGGATCAACTGATTGACCCCAATGCCGCATGCCAGGAGACATCGACTTGTGCTTATTGTCCTCTTGTTGGTGATCACGGTGCTCAGTTTATTACCTTCAGCCGATAATGCTTCTACCGATTCACCGACTTGAAACACAGTTCCATTTCTTTGCGCAGCCTGTTTATAGGCATTTACCGTGGCAACGGGATCGGCGTGGCCATCCGTTCGGCAAAAAGATGCCGCCAGTATGGCGCTGGAGACGCATGGCGCTATAGCTTGAATTTCTTTAATGTCAGAAAGGTAAACAATATCCAGGCCATGGCTCTTTTGCTTTTTGGCCAGTGTTTCAATGGCTTTGGCCTCTTTTTCGTTTCGGGCTAAGCGCAGATTTCCTTGTTGCACATAACCGGTGTCGTAACCCAGCGTATGACTCAGTTGGCTCCATTGCTCTACCGAGTACTTGGCCAATGGCAGTTCAGGTTGAAGTCTGCCGGATTGGCGTACGCCCCCGAGAGTCCATCCGGATGCCATGGCGGCGGGAGCATATTTTTCGATGACCTCGACCTTCAAGCCCGCTTTGGAAAGCTCATAGGCCGTTGCACAACCCGTTATTCCCGCTCCTACAATGACAATATCTGGCGACATGTTTTTTGATCGTATCGTTCGCACTGATATCTTAGCAGTGAGGCATGCGTTATCCATTGACCTGCATCGCACAGAAAGAGATATTATGCATAAGGAGATAATAGCGGGTGTTGGCGTCTGAACAACGATCCGTCCAAAAAGAGGAGTTCAACTATGGTAGATCGGGAGACTGCAGCAATAGTGCCGCTGATTGATAACGATCTGGTTCGGGTAACACGCTTTGATTTTACTCCCGGCGCACAGACCGGGTGGCATCGACACGAGTATGACTACGTGATCACAGCTATTACCGATCTTGGTATGTTACTTGAGGAGCCGGGTGGCAACGCGCGCGAAGTGGATATTCCATCTGGCCAGGCCTATCAGCGCAAGGCGGGGATTGAGCATAATGTCATCAATCGAGGATCAGAAAACATGTCTTTCATCGAGGTTGAGCTAAAACCACAATAGACCTTAGAGCGACACCCACTCGTGAGTTGTAGAGCAATCAGCTTTATCAGTGTCTATCCGAAACCACGTGCCACATATCGACGTGGCGCGGCCCCATAGAATGCAACGAATGCGAGCACAAAGCTACCAAGAGCAAACAGGAACGAAAAAAGATAAGACCCAGAAAGGTCATACAAAAGGCCACCAAGCCAGGGGCCAAAAGCGCCTCCAAAACCCATCCCTGCAAGAACAATACCGTTAAAAAGACCAAAATGGCGGCCTGCAAAAATATCCGCAGCACCGGCAAAAACACATACAGCGTAAAGGCCTGAGCCAAGGCCGAAAAGCACAGCAAACCCATAAAGTGGAGCGAGTCCAGAGGTGGGTTTGAGGGAGATCAGAAGAACAATGGCGATGCTGGTAAAAACCGAAGCTGTAAGCACAGTAGCTTCCCGACCTATCCGGTCGGATATCAGGGCGGATATCTGCCCGGTAACCATGAATGCGCCAAAAAAGGCGGTTGTCGAGGCAGCGATTGCCGAGGAATATCCCAGGTCCATGGCGTGCTTTACCTGGTGAGCCAGTACGAGGTAACAGCCTGTGCCCCAAAACAGCATATTAGAGAAAAACAGCAGCCAAAGCTCTTTGCTTTTTAGCCCGGATCTAACGCTCCAGCGCTCAACTGCATTCCTGCCTGGTGAGGCGGGTGATATAGAGCCCTTTTGTTCCTCGCCTTTATTCGCACCCAGTGGCTGCAGGCCTCGTTCTTGGGGTTTGAATGTATAACCTGCCAGTACGATCGGTACTGCAACTGTAAGGATAATCAAGCCCATTACGATATAGGCGAGTCGCCAGCCCACAGCAGATATAACAAATTCCATAAGAAAGACGAAGACAAAGCTCAGGCCGCCCCCCGTTTGCGCCAGCCCGATCGCCATACCCCGGCGCTCGTTGAACCAGTTGACTATTGTCGGATTGACCACTGGGGATCCAACGCAGGAAAGGCCGATCGGCGCGAGCACGCCGAAAAATAGATAGAAGTGCCACAGTTCGGTAGCCAGGTAACAGGCGGCGGTAGCTATGCTGAGCACAACTATCCCAAACAGGATCAATTGCTTGGGCGGTAGTTTGGTGACCAAAGTGCCCGTGATCGGCGCACATATGCCATAGACCAACAGATGTATGGACAGCATCAACGCTGTATCGCCGCGGGCCCAATGGTACTCATCTAGAATAAATGGAAAGAATATCGAAAACGAATGGCGCACTCCGTAGCCAAGTAATTGCACCAAAAAGCAAACTGCGAGTATTAAGGTCGCCCAGAAGATTATTGAGTTTCGACGCATCACAGTTCGGCGAGTTAACAGGCTTACAGTAGAAACAAGGAGGGGGAGTATAGTCGCGCTTTGGCCGCAGTTGCCGTCCTGTAATCTGCAGGGCGAGGCGCGACTGGCTAGTCGGATACAACGGTTACGCAATACAACCGTTCTGGTCAGTCGGTGATTGTATCGAACCCAACGCAAAGGAGTCATCATCAATATGAAGCCACCATTTGATCAATCAGAGTACCAGCGCCGCCTTGATGCCGTTCGCACCTGTATGTTGGACAGAAATCTCGACGCTATGGTGATCGGGGATCCGGCCAATATGAACTGGCTAACCGGGTTCGACGCATGGTCGTTTTATGTGCCCCAGGCAATGCTGGTGTTGCATGACCACCCACCAGTCTGGTTAGGACGGCAGATGGATGCGGGGTCTGTTCCATTGACCACGTACCTGGGTTCTGAGAGTGTCCGGCCTTATGCTGAGGATCTGGTTCAGCGCGATGATGTTCATCCTATGGACGCAATTGCCAGGTCGTTCAAGGAGTTTGGGATCGCTGACAAGCGAATAGGTTTTGAGAGTGATACCTACTTTTTCTCATTTAAGGCCGTAGAGCGACTGCAGCATGGACTGCCCACGGCAGCGTGGATTGATGCCGATCGGCTGGTCAACTGGTGTCGTGTGCTCAAAAGCGATGTCGAGATTCACACGATGCGACAGGCGGCTCGTATCGCCAGTCATGTGATGAGCGTAGCCTGTGACCACATCGCGCCAGGTGTTCGTCAGTGCGATCTTGTGGCGAAGGTGCTCGCGGCGCAGGTTAGTGGCGTGGACGGATTGGGTGGTGACTTGGCCTCGATCTGCCCTTTAATTCTGGCGGGCGAAGCCGCGGCGACTGCACACCCTCTATGGACGGATGAACCTTTTACTGCGAACCAGACGGTCGCTCTGGAGTTGGGCGGCGCTCGCAAACGTTATAACGCAGGGTTGGCACGTACCGTGCAACTGGGGCAGGGTACGCAAAAAGTCTACGATACCGCCGCCGCTGTAAAAGAAGGCCTAGAGGCGGTTTTGGACTGTATCCGCCCTGGAATCTCCGCCGGCGAGGTGCATCGCGCCTGGCAGGGCGTATTAGATCGTCATGGCCTGGTTAAGGAAAGTCGCATCGGTTACAGCATTGGGGTTGGGTACGCTCCAGACTGGGGCGAGCACACCGTGAGCCTGCGCGCCAACGAAGAGACTGTGTTAGAGCCCAACATGACCCTGCATGTGATGCTCGGGATGTGGATGGACGGGTGGGGCATTGAGTTGAGTGAGACGGTAGCCGTCACCGAAACCGGTGTAGAGTGTCTCACACAGTTTGACCGGGATCTGTTTTCGGTGCGGTAGTGTTGACCATCGGGGACCATAAAGGTCTGACCATAGTCTTTTCGTGCAACTAAACTCCTGCGTTGTGTCACACGATACAGATCAGCCGTATGGAGCTAAAAAATAACCCCGCCGAGGCGGGGTTATTTGTCGACTGGTCAGCGCCAGCCTCATATGACTTCTACCGTTAGAGTCTGGAGCGGATCCTCAGGAATCCGATCAGCAATAGCGCCGTCAGGACGGAGACAATTATTGCATCGTCAAAGACAGCGGTTGCACCCGTTAGATGCTGGTGCCAAAGGTTTATTAAGATACCGATCTGGGCAATGACTAGCGCCATAAAAAACGTACTACTGCCTTCAGGACCATTGATAAAGGTCCGAATCAGGCCGACGGCAATGCCAAGCCAGGTAAAACCGAGGACACGGGCCAGCACAACCGACTCTGCCCCCATACCGTTTTCCGCTAGCCAGGCCTCAGTCATAAAAAGAAGTTGGGCCACATAGAATACGCTCCCCAGGGTAAATAAAGCCAAAGCGATTGCAGCGGGTGTATCGTTGTACTTTTTGAGCATATGAAACCCCTTGTACTTTGAAAGGAACTCTATTTTACGACATCAATGTTTAAATGCAAAATCAAGCATTGCTTGTCGAAAATAGGCCAACACAGATCAGCGGTCGACATAGTTAGTACTCACTTTAAAAAGGTTTCGTATCGTCAGGGTTTTTATTAATATAGGCGTGACGTACACAAGTTTCCTGAATCTAGGAGGATATCAACATGGCAGTTTATCGGATCACTCGTTTTACAAGTTCAGACGCAGATAAGGCAATATCGATGGCTGAAGGGGCGCGCGAAGAAGTTGCAGCAGCCGGTGCCGACTTCATCGATATTGTTATGGATGATGATGGTAATGGCGTGGTCGTTGCCAAGTATCCTGATGCTGCCACTATGGAGGTGGCTACAGCCGTTGCAATGGGGGTCTTCGGTAAGATGATTGCCGAAGGTGCGATCGACGCAGACTCAATCGATGTTTGGGCTGGGAATGTTGTTGCCTCAATTTAGGCGCTGACCGCGATCCAGTCTTCAAGAAGCGCCAGGGATGGCAAGCTTGTTGAAGATTCCTACGACTGTCTATCCGGTTGCCCGGATCGCCTGCCTGTAAGTTAGTCAAAACTTTGCAAGCAATTGACCATATCCGTGGAAGTGGTCATTGATGCCTGCAAGGCGCAGGGTGTCCCAGATCATTGCCTGGTTTGAACAGATCACCGGTTTGCCAATTGTCGCTTCGATCTCGTCGATGACATCTAGGGCTCGCAACGCACCACATGAGATAAATATCGCGTCTGCATCGTCACGGTCCAGCGAGATAGCAAAATCTTTGATGAATTCGGGCTTTACCCGCACCATGTCGCTGTCTTTTTCAAGATTGAGCCCTTCGATAGCCAAAATTTCAAAGCCGCGAGCCGACATATATTCAGATTCGCGCTGATTGATTTCATCGAGATATGGAGTGGCGATGACAATTCTTTTAGCACCCACCGCGTTTAGGGCGCGGATTACTCCAGTGATCAATGAGGTAGCCACCGCACCAGGTTGACCCTTCTTAAGTTCTAAGAACACGCGCTCCTCACCAATGACCAGTGAGCCAGAAGTGCAGGCATAGCAAATCACATCAAGTGATCCGTCAGGTAGAAGGGTGGATGCCGCATCCGCAAGAAACTCTACCTGTTTGGCAAATGTTTCATTGGTGATGGAATCGGGATTAGGGGCTCGGCTCAGGTGGATACCCACTCCCTCGGGCCTCAATTTCATTACGTCGTCTTGAATGGTTTGCTCAGTCGCGAGCAGGACATAGCCGATCTTGGCGCGATGGTGACGTCCCTGATCAAAGTCTACGCAATAGCGCTCAGAAGTAATAGACCGTTGATCGTTCATCCTATTTCTTTCGATCACAAAATGCACCAATAAAGCAAAAGGGTGACAGGTTTGAAAATGCGCTGCACACCACTTTCGTCGGGCTATTCCCCGGGTTATAGTCGTACTTTAATCTAAAGGTTAACTGTCATGCTCGAAGAGGCCCGCCAACGGTCGTATCGGATGCAGGCCAGACTGCGTGATGCCGGACTAGACCTTGCCCTTATCACCGATGAGAGTTCCATCGCTTACTTTGCAGGTTTCTGGGGCTACTTGTCTGTCGAGTTTGGGCGCCCCACATTTTTGATCATCCGTGCGTATGACGAGCCAGTTGTGATTACGCCGTTGATGGAAAGCGAAATGGTAGGCGCCATGACCTGGATTGATAATGTTCAGACCTGGGAGGATGTCGGCCCCAATGGCTGGGATGCGGTACTGCAACAGACCTTGGGAAACGGTTTAAGCAAGTTGGGTATTGAGCATGAGTCCATGCCTGTCATTGTTCGAAACTGCCTGGATGAGCAATTGAAAGGCGTTGAACTTCAGGATGTTTCGAATTTGATCGGCGACATGCGGATGATCAAATCACCGCTTGAGATCGAAGTGATGAAGCAGGCAGGACAGATAGCCGGTGCCATGATGGGTGCAGCCGAAGGAGCATTGGCCGAGAACGCACCGGAGTATGAAGCAGCACTTGCGGTGATCAATGCGGGAACGCGTAAGGCAGCGGATTTTCTGACAGCTAAAGGTTGGGAGCAGTTTGTCTCGCCACTGATTCACAATCTGCAGATCATGCAGTCAGGCACCGATACCTCGATGGTGCACCGGCGGGCCAGTGTAAAACGCCTTGAAAAGGGTGATCCAGTATATTTTTGTTTTTGCAATATGGCGCAGTTCAAGCAATACAAATTGGGGTTCGATCGAATGTTTCATATCCTGAAAGTCTCAGATGAAGCAGCACGTGTGCAGCAAGCAGCCATCGATGCGCAGCAGGCAGCGATTGCAGCGGTTCGACCGGGAGTCACTGCCGAGTCGATTGCTCAGGCAGCAAACGAGGTTTACCGGGAAAGAGGATACGAAACCGGTTATCGTACTGGCCGGTCTATCGGCATGGCTTATCTGGAAAGTCCGGAGTTAAAGGAGGGTGATCAGACGCTGTTGAAAGCCGGTATGACTTTTGCGGTAGATGGTGGCATATCAGTCGATGGGAAACTGGGTGGGCGTATCGGGGATTCGATTGTAGTGACTGAACACGGTTTCGAATATCTGACCGAATATCCGCGTAAGCTATTGGTCGTCAACCGATAACGAGTTTGAAAGCAGCGGTATTTCAAAGCGACGGGGCGGGGTTGACCCCGGCACAGCGTCTGGACCGACTGGCAACCACTATTGACGGTGTCGATTGCGACCTGGTGGTCTGTCCGGAACTTTTCATGTCTGGCTATAACACAGGGGACAAGCGAAGCGAGTTGGCTGAGACACTGGATGGACCTTTCTCGCGCGCGGTAGCAAAAGTGGCACACCAAAACCATACTGCTATCGTTTATGGGTATCCCGAGCGCGAAGGGGATCGTATCTTTAATTCAGCCTGTTGTATCGCTGCCGATGGCGCACGGCTGGCGAATCATCGAAAGCTCGCCATTCCACCCGGGATCGAGATGGGCCAGTTCGAGCCAGGCTCCAGTCTGACTTTCTTTGATTTGGGTGGCATACGTTTTTCGATTCTGATCTGTTATGACGCAGAGTTTCCAGAGGCAGTCCGTGCCGCGTGCTGTTTGGGTGCTCAGGCGGTGATCGTACCGACGGCGCTATCAGATCAGTGGGACCAGGTTGCTCACCGCGTGATACCAGCGCGGGCATTTGAAAATGGCTGCTATCTGCTTTATGCCAATCATTCGGGCACGGAAGGCGAGCTCAACTATTTAGGGTGCAGTTGCATCATCGGCCCGGACGGACGTGATCTCGCACGCGCCAGTGCTGATGGTGAACTATTGACTGGCCAGTTGCTTTGGGAGCACGTGACCGAGGCGCGTACACGATTACCCTATTTCAGAGATCTTAAGGACCTTAAACCAAGACTGGCATCCAGATTGAATTAGTCGAACCCAGAGGTTTTTGCAACTTTATAGTTGAATGTGACCTGGTTGGACAGTCTGTAACGAGTCGTGTTTATTTCAGCCACTGAACGACTGCGTAGGCCATCCAGAGGGCCGCAATAAGCAGTACGGTAATCCTCCAATCCATTAAATGTCCCGTTGTTTGCGTCGTGGTTTACTGAGTATAGCTCCTGAGATTGAATCCTGATCAGGGACGCTAAAAGGTCAGATCATGGGCATTAGCGATTCGACAAATTGGCCGATTAAGTAAACGCGACATATTAGGATATGCCTCGTTTACTTATGCTCAAAGTTGTTTTGGAACTAGAGTCCCCGAGTTACTCGGGTCGGACCTTCAATGACATCGAAATTCTTGGACACGATATTAGCCAAGGCTGGGTTGGATCCGACCATAGAAAACAGTTCTGAATTAATAAAGGCTTCATAGGCGTCTCGATCCTGCCAGATATAAACGCCGCCATAGGTATTGCTATCGTCATCAGCCAGCCAATGTTTTGAAACGAGACCCGGCACCGCAGCAAATGTCCCGGCCAGGTCGTTACAGACTGCGTCGTACTCGGCGCGGGTGATGCCCTCTAGGTTGAAATTAATAATCTGGATGTGCATATCCCTTCTCCAAACGGTGGTTGTCGTCCGAGGTCTAGTTTAGTCGGAGTCTTCCCCTGGTTCCAGAGCGTATACCGAGTTAGTGCCTGTCGGCGGAGATCGTCTTTGTGAGGACTTTTGTGACCCTCATCACATTTGTTCCCCGATCCAACTCTTTTCGGTGATCAGGCGCACATTCTCTGCCTTCAGCTGAGTCAATAATGAGGTCTTCGGATTTGACCAGACCAACATAACCTAAGGAGACGAAAATGACCAAACAGCAAACCCAGTTGACGATGGATGAATTGAATCAGGTATCCGGCAGCTACGAACTCAAGAATGTCCAGGTGACAAGCTTTAATCCATCGAAATCCCGCGTAAACAAGTCACCAAACAGCCTTCTTTTGATCGAGGGTTTGGGGTCACAAGAGGGGCGAGGGCAGAACGGGAAATATGGCCACAGCAATAAGCCCAGCCAGTACTAGAAAAAGGACAGATCGTGCAAGCAGGCGGAAAATATCCATGACCACTCAGGAATCAGATTATGGGTGGAGCGGAAAAAACCCATCACAGAGGTGAAGAAGATGATCAACAAAAAGAATATCCATAAAACAGTTATCTTAGGTGACGACCAGTTACAGGCCATAATCGGCGGTGGCGATTCAGGTGAAGACCATATCGACCCAAAGCCAAAAGATATCAAGTGGCTGGAAAAAGTGTGCAGTGACCGCGACTATGCAAATACGTCAGAGGGCACACTGGTATGCCACGACCTTCTTAAATCAAAGAAATTGGATAAGGATGGGTGCACAGGAGGCGATCGACCATGGGAGTTTCGATGGTAATCATGGCGCTGTTTGCCGGGTGACCTAGCCAATTTAAAATCCGTGATTCAGTATTACATCACTGACAACTGGATCGCGATTTATTGGCAGATCTTCCACCTTGGAAAGGTCGTAACCCGGTATAGGCTCAGAATCCTTCCCAGTCTCTTAGAGCGGGCACGGCAAAAGCAAGCGGTGGATGGCGCCTAATGATGGTTCTTGCAACTAGCGAGGTTCCGGCAGCAACCGGAAATTCAACTCCACCCCCAGATGCCCAGAGATAGCCGCTGGGGTGTTCTGAATCCAGGGTTAGGGTTGCTACAACTTCGATTCGCGCTCCAGCGCCGACCATCTGTTGGGCAAGGTAATCGTGCCCAATGGTTAATGCAGCCGCATCCGGTGTTACCGGAAGTTTTGACACAGATTGAACGGTCGCAAGCAATGTTCGGGAGTTTTTCGATGCCAGGGGTAAAGCAGAACCCGTCGGATTAATGACCGATGGCATCATCAATTCCATTGACATACCCGGTTTTATTTTCTTGCCATCACTGTTCGGATAATAGGCGACGATCTCAAGTGTCTCAGAGTCATCGTGTCTATCGATTACGGCAATTTCGTTGCCGGGCCTAACTACCGCGCCAGTGCCAACCGTTAGCTCGAGAATCTGGCCCGTTGCCGGACTTCGAATCTGACTCTGTTCGCGTAGTTGTGCGTTAAGGCCGTCCAGATGGCGCTGAAGACGGGCATGGTCCAGCCGGTTTTTATAATTCGCCTCGGACACTTCCTGATCGAGCCTGGCAGTGTCAGCCAAGGTCTGCAGTAGTTCCCGACGCAGATTATCCACTGCCTGTTCACGCTCTTTGGCTTCTTTTGCGCTTTGCAGGTATCGTTCGGCTGCCGCAACTCGCGAGCGATTAAGTTCTAAGTGTCTGACGTCGATTTCCGCCAATACAACCTGCTGGTCGGTCGTGGCCTCCCGGGCAGCAAACAGGTCCTCCTCGGTTAGGAGTTCTTTCAGGCGTAATTTCTCAGCACGCCCAAGCCGGGCTTTCAGTTCAGCATCCTGACGTGACTCGAGTTCTTTCACGCGTAGTAGTTCGGTTTCCTGCGCAGCAAAGAACTCCCGCTCCTGGTTGATGGACAAGCGACTGGTATTTCTAAGTTGCTGGGTCTCATCTACGAGGACCCGAATCCGCTTTTTTGTCTTGTCGCGTTTGTTCTGGAGGACCTGTCGTTCCAGGTCCACATTCCTGTCATGTAGCGCTGTTGTCTTTTCTTGCGTGGCTAAGAGCTCAGCAAGCTCGTTACGTGTAGCACTGATTTGCTGTTTCAGCAAAGGCCGTTCGATAACGGCTAGTAACTGGTCACGTTCGATGACATCGCCAGGGCGGACCCGCCAGCTGGCAATCCTTCCGCTAGTGCCTGATTCCACTGATATTACCGAGTACCGATCGACCACGACAGAATGCCCCGAGACGGTGACCGGCAAACGACCGGTGACCAGATATACCAAAGCGCCCAGGAGAATAACGCCCAGAACCGCTATCACGATTGTGTCAGCCATGCGAGCAACTGGCAGATGGCGAGCGATATCCTCCGGTGAGCGTAAGGCGACGTTGGCGGTGTTATTGGGCATTTTAGAATTTAAGACGGGGAATTGTTCCGGAGTTAGTTCACACGAGTTGTCGACTGATCAGTTCCCGAAAAATTCCAGGTGCTGTGCTAAGTTCGGCGAAAGTGCCGTGTTGAGCGACTCGACCTTGATCAAGCACAATCAGTCGATCAGCGTTTCGTATAGTGCTGAGCCGGTGGGCGATGACTACGCGGGTGACGTGGCGTCTATCGAGTGCCTCGGTGACTATCGATTGGGTCCGGTTATCCAAAGCACTCGTCGCTTCGTCAAAAAACACCATCTTTGGCCGGGTTGCCAGTGCCCTGGCGATCAACAGGCGTTGGCGTTGCCCGCCAGAGAGATTTGTTCCGCCTTCGGCGACCACCGTATGGATTCCCATGGGCATTTTTTCGATATCACCCGCAAGTCCGGCATCAGCGGCTGCCTCCCATGCTTCTGAGTGGGTGATCTGCACGTGGTTCGCTATATTTTCATAGATACTGCCTGAGTTGAGGCGTCCATTTTGCAGCACGGTACCGATCTGCCGACGGACAGCGATGACATCCAGTCCGGCAAGATCTTTGCCATCGTAAAGTACACGCCCTTGCTGCGGTCGGTCGAAACCCAGCAGTAGACGAAGCAGAGTTGATTTACCGGAGCCGGAGTGGCCGACGATGGCCACGAGTTCACCGGGACGAATTTCCACGCTAACGTCGTCAAGAACAGGTGGGCCATCTTCATGGTACCGAAAGAGGATACTGTCCAACGCGATGTGACCACTTAAGCGCCCTGGATCCACAGATTCGACGCCAACCTCAAGTTCGCCTTCAAGAATCGGTTTAACTCTCTTTGCCTTTACCATGGTGTCGATGATGCTGACGATGGTATTGCTGATAGCCGACCACCCCGACAGGTACAGGACAAACGCCGTGTTGAAAGCAATAAATGCCCCCATGGTCATCTTGTTCTCACCTCCTGGCTCAAGATCAATCACCAAACTGGTGCTAACCCAAAACAAAAGCCCGGTTGCCACAGGTGACAAGGCAATGTGAAACAGGGCAACGGCATCGGCCAACTTATCGATGGTCATTTCCAGTTTGAGTTGTGGGGTGTAACGTGATGCCCAGTGACTGAAGGCCCGGTACTCGCTGCCGGTGAGCCGTAGTTTGGGTACGCTGCCGATTAACTCGATGACCATACCGTGGAAGGCTCCCGCCATTTCGATAAGTCGGAAAGAAAGGCGTTGAATCACATAACTCGAGCAGATAGTAATGATCATCACGATAATTCCAATCCAAAAGGCGATGACCGCAAGATCAGGACTGTAGTGCCATAGCAGGCCAAAATTGAGCAGCGCCAGAATTCCCGATACCAGTGGGCGAAGTGTTGCTACCCCCAACTCCCGGTTGATGTCACTGACCGCATTCACACGGGTTTGCAGATCACCGCTGGAGTAAGATCTGAAGAACGATGGACTCAGTTGCAGGACTCGATCCCAGGTTGCTGCCTGGGCTGTCATTTCGCGTCGTATCCCCAGTCGCAGCGAGGCCATGGCCTGAACAAAGCTGAAAACTGTTCCTGCCAAGGCTGCGACTAACAACAATGCCGCAATCTCATAAAGCATTCTTCTATCGCCTTCGGGTATCGCAGTATCGAAAAGTATGCCAACCGTCCAAGGTACCAGCATGCCAAGCAAGGTTGCTGCTGTACCCGAGAGGATGATCAGAACCATATCGCGTAATTGTCCCCGCGCCGTAAACAGCAGTAACTGAAATACGTTAGTGACTTGGCGGGAGAGTGGACGATAGATCATGCATGCATCAATACAAAGTTGGCTTCGCAGTGTGTCGCTAAGAGGCTCCCGCTTGCCATTGGCATGAACTACATCGTAGGCATTTCGTGCAGGCAGTAAAGCCACGGGCTGTCTTTGGTCCTCGCCCAGAAAGCCAAGCAGTGGTCCAGAATCCCTTCGCCACCAACCGGGTGTCAGTGTGATCTCGCGCCAACGAAGACGAGATGATCGGGCAATGGGTTCAAGCGGATGGGAAGCCCGCTCGACATCATCTGAGGCGATAGGAGGGGACACCTCAAATCCGATCTCCTGACCGAGGACCTCAAGAACAGTGAGCAAGTCGGAATCTCTGGCAGCAAATACCTGCTGTGGATTAAGTACTCTGGTGAGTTCAGACAGCGCTGCCGCAGTCTGTTGTCGCTCCAGGGAGAGCGCCTGTTTACGTCGCGCGAGTTCACGGGCTTCATCTGCCCCGCTTTGCCAGGCAAGATGCCGGATCAGGCAATCCTGAAGTCCGTCGATTGCCTCGTTAACCAATTGAGTATCGGCGATCAGTGAATCAATACCTTGTATTTCGATCTGCGCTGGACTTCCACCCGTAATCGCTGGAATGTGATCGGGCCATATCACCCAGCCACAGGCGTGGTCGATTAAAAGATGGGTGTCATCACCCAGGTTGATCTGACCGTCCAGCACCCGCAAACAGTAGCCGCGCCCAGCAAGAGACTCGATGCTCTCAAACTCGGGAATCTCAACTATTCCTGGCGTAGCCTGGGTGCCTGATCCGGTTTTTGGCGCGCCACCGGCGAGGTAGCGACCCACATGCTCGGACCAGATAATGATGTCACGCTGTTTTTCCTGAGCGTCCTCAGAAAGGCTTAGTGAAGCCGTGGGGACCCGTCGTATTTCGGACGTTTCACTGGCAACCACCAGCATACCGAAGGCGGATTCTTCGGTACTAGGGTGAAATCCAAAAAGGGTGTGTCCCGCAGGGATGGTAAATAGGTGTCGCCTGTGGCCGGCAGGATTACCCCCTTCAAAGCGGGTACCGAATACTTCAATTGTGCCGCTTTCAACCTGCCAGGCTGTCCCCACCTGATCTGGAATCAGCGACTGGTTGCGTCGCAACGAAAAATGGCTTGTTGATTGGCGCGCCCCTGCTTGTTTGTCAATCATAGACATCTACCTCACCAGCGCCCTCACTGGCTTGCAACAGGGCTGCATAGTGTTGGCCCTGTTGCCAAAGTGCCGCGTGGGTGCCGCGTTCTACGATTGCCCCGGCCTCCAGAACGATGATCTCGTCGCTGTCACGTATCGTACTCAGCCGGTGCGCAACCATGATGCAGGTACAGCCACGAGACAGAAGTCTTTGGCCGATCAGGTATTCGGTTTCTGCATCAAGCGCGCTGGTGGCCTCATCAAGAACCAGTATGCTTGGGTTGTGGACCAGCGCCCGGGCGATCTCCAGTCGTTGCCGCTGGCCGCCGGAAAGGTTGGCGCCGCCTTCTATCAGTTGGCCATCGAATCCGCCAGGCATGGCAAGAATTGTGTCGAGTATCTGTGCATCGGTACAAGCGCGTATCAAAGTCTCTTCCTCGACGGTAGAGTCCCACAGGGTCAGATTGTCCCGCACGGTTCCTTCAAACAGGAACACTTCCTGACTGACGACTGCAAGCGACGCCACCATGAGGTCACGCGGGATAGCCGTTCTTTCATAGCCGTCAATGCGGATAACACCAGTCCAGGGTTGGTAAAGGCCGCAGATGAGGTGAGCAAGCGTTGTTTTCCCGGAGCCGCTGCCACCAACCAATGCCAGGCGTTTACCCGGAGCAACGTTTATTGAAATTTCTTCAAAAAGCGCAGGCTCCAGGGGGCTGTAGCCAAAGCTGACCTCGCAAACGCTCACTTCTCCCCGGAGTATGAGAGGCCAGTCATCTCCAACATCAGCGTTGTCGGATTTCATCTCGACGGGCGCTTCGACATCTACCGGTGCTTCCAGCACATCATTCAGGCGGTGCAGATCACCTTCCAGTTCCTGGATTTCGGCCCCAAGGCTAACCAGACCCCCGACCGGCGCCTGAAAACTTGCCATCAGGGCGGTAAAGGCAATGAGCGTTCCAACCGACATCTCCCCATCCATGACGGCCAGTCCGCCGATAAGATAGATGATCATGGTATTTAGCGAGTTGAGAATCACGGGTAGCATGCCCAGTGCTTGGGTAGACAGCTCCAGATCCTGCATGCTGTTAATTGCTTTGGTATAACGGCCCGACCAGCGGTGAAAGAAACTCGTTTCTTGTCCTGCCGCTTTGATCGTCTCCATGGATTGAAGGGCGGCAATCGAATCGCCACTGACTTTGCCAAAATCCTGTACGAGTCTGAGATTGGCGTCGACCCGTTTGGAGCGCAGCAGTCGCAGAGCCAGGAAACTGATAGCGGCAAAGGCGACGCCGATCAAGGTCAGTACCCAGTTGTAATAAAGCATCAGAATCAGGTAGAAGCCCATCATGACGATGCTGAGGACGGTATCTGCGATCCGTCCCGACAACGTTTGCGCAAGTCCGTCGTTGAGGCCCTGACGAGATGCTATTTCTCCGGTGTAACGCTGTGAGTAAAACCCGGCTGGAAGTCGAAGCAGATGCCAGAAGAATTGACTGGCCATGGAAATGGCCAAATGTATCCGCAGGCGCCTGAGAAAGACGAATTTTGCGGCTTCTGCGAGAATCTTGAAAAGGACCGTAGCGCCCATTGCAAGGACGAGTGGCATTAACCAGTTAACTCGTTGTTCTCCAAGAACCCGGTCAAGAAAAATCTGAGTAAAGGCTGGCAGTACCAGGCTTGGGACAGTCAATAACAATCCGGCAGATAACAGGTGATGTATCGCTGTGCCAGAATGCTGCAGACGCTGATGCACGGCTTTGATCAGGCTGGGTCGTTCTCCTCCCTTGATGAACTCGGGCCCGGGCTCGAATGTGAGCGCCACCCCGGTATACCCTTGATCGAATTCGGCCATAGTCACCTTTCGATGGCCATGGGCAGGATCATTAAGGTAGACCAGGTCTTTTGATTGGTCGATTCCTTCAACGACCAGAAAATGGTTGAAATCCCAGAACACCACGAATGGGAAATCCAGATTTCTGACCTCTTCCAGGCTTACCTTTAGCCCTTTGGTCTGCAGGCCGTAGCTTCTCGCTGCTTTGACAATGTTGGAGGCTTTGACGCCATCTCTCGAGACTCCACAGGCCGACCGTAAGGCAGTGAGTGGCACTACTTTGCCAAAGTATTCAAGAATGATCCCAAGACTTGCGGCACCGCACTCGGTGATCTCCAATTGCAGCAAGAGCGGCGTTTTTATGCGCTTCACGATCAACCGCTTCCCAGGGTCGGCCGGTCGACGCTTAACCGGTATTTTGCTGTAAAGCGTGCAAATGGACGTTGACGACGGTACGTCACCAGCAGGGCTGCGGTGGTTCCGGGAAGAATCTTGGCATTGGGCCCGTTTTCGGAAGTCCACTGGTATCCGCTTTGGCTGCTCTCGCTTTTTAGCAACCTTATTTGCGCTTCGATCACCCGGCCCCCTGCGATCAACTCAGCAGCGAGTTGGCTATTCCCGATGCTCTTTCTCACAGCAGCCAAAGAAACTGGAAACTGTGCAACTGAAACAATATTGCCAACCATACTGCCGTACCGCTCTTTGGGGTAAGGATCAGGAGAGACTCTTATACGCATGCCAGGCTTAAGGCGTCTGCCATAGGTGTTATTGAAGTATCCAAGGACGACCAGCGAATCGGGCCCGACAGAATAATCAAGTTGCGCTATATGCTCTCCAATATCGACTTGACTGCCAGTAGCGATGTTCAGTTCAAGTACCTTGCCCCCACGTTGCATGCGGATCTCGCGGCCCTGTTTGAGTTGGGCTGCAAATGAGGAAATATTGCGTTCTATCTGTCTAAGGGCGTTTTCATCTTCCAATGTGGCTTCGAGCAATGCCCGGCGCAAGATAGCGACGCGGTTATCAAGTTCATCTATCTTCAGCTGAAGTTGCGTTAGTTCGTGCTGGCGTGTTGACAGGGCGTTCCTTGCATTCAGGCTGCCTTTGGTTGTCTTTGTGCTCTGGACTTCCAACTCCTGTAGTCGAACATCTATTCTTCTAAGCTTGATTTCGCCTTGGTCAACATACCGCCTTGCATTTTGGACATTATTTTCAGAAACCAATCCCTTGTTCTTCAGCTGAACAAAATTCTCGTAGCGCTTCAACAACGCTTCATTCAGTTCCTGGCGTACAACCCTGGCTTTTGCGAGTTTTTGCCTCTGGGCTTTTTGGAGGATCTGATTCTGGGAAGTCATTTCATCGAGAAACACCTCCGCCTCTGAAACGTAACTTCGCAGGTATCTAATTGAATCCCGCGTTAGTTGTTTTTCGCTGCTAGTGACGTTTAGCGCGAGTTTCAGATGCTGCTCTCGTAACTGTTGTATCAGGCGATTACGCTCAATAAGCTCTTGCTGTTCTGCCTGGGCATCGGAAAGTTTTCGCGAAATGTCAGGTTGATCCAGTTCAGCTACCACCGCTCCGGCTGAAACTATGTCACCCACATTCACCAGCCATCTTGAAAGGCGGCCGCTGGCGGTCGCTTCAAGTGGTTGGATGGCTCCCGGTGCGATCAGGATGCCTTGGCCGCGGCCATTGTCTGGCAGGCTTCCAAGAAATCCCCACAAGATCCCGAGGATGACCAGTCCGCCGACACCCATGACCGCTAGACGCTCTTGGCGTACGATGACTCTTAATGGCTCGTCCAGTTGCTCTGGCGAGCGCAGCCTTTCGAGCGACGCTTTTCGGAAGAGTTCCATATCCGGGACTTAAAGTTTTATCAGGTCATCAGTCCAACAGGCGCTCACGGATCTGTTCGAAGCGCTGGGCGGCTAGATTCATGCGATCTAAAAGTTCCGGTGAAATCTCCCGCCCATCATCTTGATCGCTGAGTCCTTTTTGCATACCGTAGGCAAGGGCTCCAACTGAATCTCTCAGTCTGTCGGCCAGCAATAACCCCAGCGCCCGATAGAAGCGACTGGAAAACCCCGCGTCTGTTCGCAGCCGCCCATCAATCCGTCGCTTCGCTACAGCCATTACAACTGAGTCTTCTAATGCGGTTACGGTAGCATTGGGTGGACGCGAATCCAACAATGAAAGCTCACCCACAATTTCGCCACTGCCGATTCGGGCAATCTCACCCACATCCTCGATTGACACCTCAAGCTGCCCGCGCAAAACGAAGAAAATCTCTTCAATAGGTTGGCCTTGCTGGATTATTACAGCGCCTTTTGTAATATGCTCACGTTGCCCAGTGCTGATCAGCCAGTCTATATCCTGATCGGTAAACTCACCCAGCATATAGAGTACTTTTTTCATTTTCTTTGGCGTCCTCTGTTAGGTAGCCGCACTCAACATAGCAGATATGGTCAGCGGAGTCCCTTGCAAAACCCATTTCGTACGTTACCAGTATAAACTGTACGGCGTATATCCAGCAGGAGGTTGAGATGTCCCACGTCTTTCCCCGTCATACCAAATTGTCACCGCCAATGGCTGTCGGGGGCGAGGGCTGCTATTTGATCGATGCTTCGGGCAAGCGTTATTTTGATGGCTCCGGCGGTGCAGCGGTGTCTTGCCTGGGCCATGGCGATCCAGAAGTTATTGCCGCCATTCAGGATCAAGTCGGCAAGCTTGCTTTTGCCCATACGGGCTTTTTTACCTCCGAGCCCGCCGAGAAACTGGCTGATCTTCTCATCGATCATGCACCAGGTGAACTCGACCGGGTTCTTTTTGTATCGGGCGGATCAGAAGCCACAGAAGCGGCTATCAAACTTGCGCGTCAGTACTTTGTGGAAAAGGGCGAACCGCAGCGACGCCATCTGATTGCTCGGCGCCAGAGTTACCATGGCAATACGCTGGGGGCGCTTGCGGTGGGCGGCAACGAATGGCGTCGAGAGCAATTTTCGCCATTGCTGGTCGATGTTACACATATATCGCCGTGCTATGAATACGTTGATCGGCGCGAAAATGAAACGAGCTTTGACTATGGTCAACGCGTAGCCCAGGAACTGGAAGACGAGATTCTCAGGTTGGGCGAAGATTCCGTTATGGCGTTTCTGGCTGAGCCTGTCGTTGGTGCCACCGCAGGCGCTGTCCCTGCAGTGGAAGGTTACTTTAAGCGCATACGACAGATCTGCGATCGCTACGGTGTGTTGTTGATTCTGGATGAAGTGATGTGCGGCATGGGACGAACGGGGCACCTTTTTGCCTGCGAAGCAGATGGTGTGGTGCCGGATATATTGTGTATTGCCAAGGGTCTCGGCGCAGGTTATCAGCCCATCGGTGCGATGCTTTGCACAACACAGATCTACGAGACCATCAAGAATGGCTCGGGATTTTTTCAGCATGGCCATACGTATTTGGGGCATCCCGTGGTGAGTGCGGCCGGTTATGCTGTTGTCCAGGCGATCCTCACGCGTAATCTTGTGCCACGCGTTCGCAAAATGGGCGACAAACTCGATAAAGCACTCAAAGCCCAGTTTGGCTCACATCCCCATGTGGGTGATATTCGGGGTCGTGGGCTGTTCCGGGCGCTTGAGTTGGTAAAGGACAGGGAGACTAAAACCCCATTTGACCCTACGATCGGATTGGCTGGGAAGGTCAAAAAGGCCGCTTTTGCGGCGGGCCTTATTTGTTACCCGATGTCTGGCACCCGCGATGGCAAAAATGGAGACCATGTGTTGCTGGCGCCACCGTTTATTTTGGAAGACCAGCATATTGATGAAATCGTCTCAAAACTTTCGATTGCTCTAGCCGCTTGCCCGACCTAGAGAGCTGAGTTTGTATCATTTTTTCGAATAAAATATAGGGGTGCTGGAGAGGCATCAAAGAACTTTGTAGAGTAAAAACTAATCAATACGGTCCTCAAGGCGAAAACCTACTGTCAGGTAGATGCGTTTTTTGAACAGAGGCAAACAGAAGATGTCCAATAAGTCGGAAAGTGACATCCCAGGCCTTCATCTTTCTGTCGTGCGACACGGGGTGTCGGGCCGATGAGAGAATAAAGGAGAAGCGCTCTAGTGCCTACACTTAAACAGATTGTCCAAGAGCAGAATACGCCGTTGGGCCGCACCTTTGACGCCAGTATCAATTTTCTTATTATTTTTTCGGCGATCAGTTTTGCTTTTGAAACCCTCCCTGATCTTAATCCGGGGGTAAGAGGATTTCTCCATGGCACGGAAGGCGCCGTGATTGGAATTTTTACCCTGGAGTATCTGCTGCGACTTTATGTCAGCGAAAAGAAGTTGTCCTTCATCTTCAGTTTTTACGGACTTGTAGACTTGATCGCGATCCTGCCGTACTACCTCTTTCTGGGTTTAGACCTTAGGTCAATGAGAGCTTTCAGACTGATCAGGTTAGTCCGTTTGCTTGGAATGGCACGGTATCAAAAGGCGATGAAACGATTTAAAACAGCATTCAGTATGGCAAGGGAGGAAATTGTTCTGTTCCTTTTTCTTACCCTAATCCTGCTTTACCTGAGTGCTGTGGGGATCTACTACTTCGAACGCGAAGCCCAGCCCGAAGAATTTGCTTCAGTTTTTCATAGTCTATGGTGGGCAGTGGCAACACTAACCACGGTGGGTTATGGCGATATTTACCCGATCACCGCCGGCGGTAAAGTGTTTACATTTTTTATGATGATTATTGGAATGGGCATCATTGCTGTGCCAGCTGGCTTGGTTGCGTCAGCCTTGACAAAAGCAAAAGAAATGGAGGGATGAGTCACTTTTCTGTTTTTTCCGCCAGATGAATGCTATCACTGGTGTGACCCAGGGATTAAGTGGAGTGCATTGGCTAGTGGCAAAAGACCCTTAGACGCTGCGAAAAAGCCGGTCGATAACTGCAATTATTTCCCTGAACTTGCCCCGACTTTTTTGATTAGTGATTGGCGGGCACAGATTACGGACATCTGGAATATCGATTCGATAATATTCCTCAGTCTAAACAGACTTACAGGAGCCATTTTGTGACAGTGGAGCAACGTACTTTCAGATTTAAAGGAAACATCGAATGAAACTATTTAAAACGAAATTGTGGTCACCATTGGATTTAATCTGGTTTAAAACAACTACCGTTACGTTCGGCTTGCTGTGCGGCGCGGTTTTTTCTGAAGTACTTATGGAATATATATGGCTTGTTGCTGTGTTGTTTTTTGCCACTTATATCAAGACTGTTCATTTTTACTATTTTTCGAAAAAAGGCGAGCAGTAGGTGCCAACTACATAACTGAGGTGAAACGCCACAGACGCTGAGCCTTTATTGACGCAGTGGTTTAACTAACCTCTCTGCCTTCGTACGGATAGTGGATCAACCGACAGGGCGACAATCTTTTGTATAAAAAAGCCCCGCCAGAGCGGGGCTTAAGATTCGCTAAGTTTTGATGACGCCGACTTAAAAGAAGTCCAAAAGAACCGGGCCTTCTTGAACCTCCGGTGGCGCGGTCAACATGCCGGCCAACTGCCCCAGAATTGCCTGAATCTGGGGTTGGGCGGCCACAGCGGATGCTTGGGTATCGTAGGATGCGATCGTAATCGTTTTGCCGGGGCTAACTCGAACGATAACGCCCGACTGTATGCCTGCGATGGCTCTCAATCCATCGGCAGCGCCATGAGCAACGGCCATCACTTCGTCTTCTCTATCGGCGTCGAAGGTAAATGTGGTTATTCGATAATACATAGCAGGTCTCCTTTTGTAATTCGTAGGGGAAAATGTAACTGATCCAGATTTCTTGTCAAAGAGAGAATCCAAAGCCTGAGCCAGAACACCCCGACCCAGTGTGGAAAATTAATCGGATCGCCTGAATCAACCCGACATCCCAAGATGTGATCGGGGAGTCCACATTCGCAATGCCTAATCGGTTAAGTGGTGTTGCGGAGCGTCGGAGGCTTGCGGCCTTCTGTGGAAGATCTATTGTTGTGCGATCCCCGCCTTACGGCCTCTTAATACGTACTTTTGCACTTTACCGGTAGCGGTCTTTGGCAGATCCTCGACGAAACTGACCAGGTGTGGCACTTTAAAGTGGGCCAACCGCTCACGGACGTGAAGTTTAAGCTCATCAGCGCTGACTTTGGCATTGCTTTTTAGGACGACAAAGGCATGCGGGGTCTCGCCCCACTTTTCATGAGCAGCACCGACCACTGCAACTTCCTGGACAGCAGGGTGAGCCAATAAGCAGCCTTCAAGTTCTACCGAAGAGATATTTTCGCCTCCACTGATAATGACATCTTTAAACCGATCTCGAATCTCAACATATCCATCGGGATTGACAACTGCGGCATCACTGCTATGGAACCAGCCGTTTTTGATGGCTGCTTTGGTTTCTTCCGGATCGTTGTAATAGCCCGACATCACGACATTTCCGCGGACGGTTATTTCGCCCAGCGTTTGGCCGTCGTTGGGAACCTCAGTGCCATCTTCGGTTACCACGCGAAGCTCTCCGGAACTCACAAGTTCTACCCCCTGACGTGCCTTGATTTTCGCCCGTTCTGAAAGGGAGAGGTCGTTGTGCTCCGGGCGGGGTTCGCAAAAAGTGATGAGGGGAGCCGTCTCGGTCAATCCGTAAACATGAGTCAGCTCCCAACCGAGCTCTCGTTCTACCAGTTCAATGGTTGCGGCTGCGGGTGGGGCACCTGCTGTAAAAAGTCGTACTCCGCGCGGGGCGTCCGCTCTAAGTTCTTCTGGTGCGTTTGCGATGCTGATTAGCACCGTTGGAGCCGCGCAGAACATAGTGATGTTTTCTTCTTTGATGAGTTGAAAGATGAGCGCCGGCTCAACTTTGCGAAGGCAAACATGGGCCATACCCCGGGCTGTGTTAATCCAGGTGAAGGTCCAGCCATTTGCATGGAACATAGGCAAGGTCCACAAATACCGATCGCCGACGGTCAGGTGATGATGGACCAGGGTTCCCATGATATTTATGTACGCGTTGCGGTGGGTAATCATGACCCCTTTCGGCCGCGCGGTGGTCCCACTGGTGTAATTGATGGTGATGAGATCTGACTCATTAATCTCGACCGTGGTGAAAGCGGGGCTATGGGATTGAAGTGTTGATTCGTATTCGATCCATCCTTGCCCGGAACCCTCCAGCGCGACAAACGTTTCGACCGATGGCAAGTTAGCCCGGATTTCGTCAATAGCGGGAATGTAATCCGGGTGAACACAGATCACTTTTGCACCACAGTGATTAATGATGTATTCAAAATCACCGGGCTGTAGTCGGTAGTTGATGGGCACCAGCACGGCGCCGATCTGCGGGACCGCGTAATATCCTTCCAGGTGCGAATGCGTGTTGGGGGCAATATAGGCCACTCGATCGCCTTGTTGGACACCAAGGGCTTGAAGGGCCGATGACCAACGGTCGCACCGCTCCAGAAACTCACCGTAGGTAAATCGCAGGTCTCCGTCTACGACCGCCTCACGGTCTGCGTAAAGCCTTTTTGCGCGTCGGGCGAACTCAATAGGGGTTAATGCAGTTTCCATACTATTTCCAAATTAGGGGGGGTTTCAGTAAGCATAGGTTGAGTCTAAAGAAATCGAAAATTACAATGCAACCAATTGTTGAATCGATTGGCAAGCGTTTCTTGTCTGGTTCGTTCGAGAATGTCCAGGGAGAGCCCAGTTGCTCAATGAGAGACGGTGCACGGTAGAAGACATGTTATAGAAATATCTCTTGTCCTCCAAGCCGTTTCGTCTTCCGGGCAAAGCAACAGACTCCAGGAGCTCAATTCTATTGGAACCTGTGGTTCACAGCAGTTCTCGGCCTATATTCGAAGTAATCCGGTTGTTCGCTTAGCGCTCAGAGTGCCGGTTTATTGTGCGGCTTTTAGTTCAACACCTTCTGTTATGCCAAAAGATTTGTCATGGCGTAGGCTGGGTATGCGTTGACGGGCTATCCCGACCTCATCAAGGTCAATCACTGTATTGATAACACCGACTTGATCTCCTCCATCGGCAAGAACTTCACCCCAGGGATTGATGATCAATGAGTGGCCGTAGCTTGCTCCGCCACCATCGACTTTTCCGATGGCGCATGGCGCAACGACAAAAGCCCCATTCTCTATTGCCCGCGCTCTGTTGAGCACGTGCCAGTGGGCCTGCCCGGTCTTTTGTGTAAAAGCCGCCGGGACAAACAGAATTTCTGCACCCGATTGAGACAACTCCCGATATAGATTCGGAAAACGGAGGTCGTAGCAGATTGTTTGCCCCATCATTGCAAAAGGTGTCTGGCAGATAACGGCTTTGTTTCCACCATGAACAGATGCGCTTTCACGGTATGATCGTCGCTCAGAAAGATTGACGTCAAACAGATGAATTTTGTCGTATCGGCTGATGATGTTTCCGTTGTCATCAATAACAAAACTTCGGTTGAGAATCTTATTATCAGGGCCATTAATAGCGATTGAGCCGATGAGAAAGAACTTCTTTTTATTCTTTGCAAAAGCCCTCAGCCCGTTTAAAACAGGATGAGATTCTTCCGGTGCGCTCGGTGGAGTAAAAGCCGAACCTTGCGTTTTCAGCCCCCCGCAATACTCGGGCGTGGTGATGAATTCAGCACCTTTGGCCACTGCTTCTTCAGCGAGCGATACCGCCAGATCAAGCGCGGACTGGAATTCCGGCTGTGGACTGGTCTGAAGACAAGCAATATTTAGCAGTCTTTTCGAACTATTCATGGGTTTTCGGCCTGTTTAGTCTGAAATGAAGCACAATTTTTGAGCAGCATCTGGCACATCGGACGGCGCCAAGCGTCAGTTTATCAAAAGGGCTGATCAACAAGCTCCCTTATGCAAGGATTGTTTTTCTGACCTAGCCACCTTGTTAAGCTGTCTATTGGGTAAAGAAAACTCGCCGAAGCGAGGTTATCTGGTCAAGATTCAGGCAGATCCGGAGCAAAACCTGCAGTTATTAGTTCATCGAGTGAATGACTGATCCACCAGCGATTAGAACTTTTCCATACTCCATAATCGTCCCCGCAAAGGCCATAAAGTGTTCCCACTGCATGCCTTGCGCCATATGCCGATCGATCCCATCGCTTTCAACGTAGACTTCATTTATAGAGTAAAGAATGTTGCCGGTGGTTCCCTCACTTGGGTCCAGCAGGTTTTTCATCTCCTCGGCTTTGGCAACATGATAGTCAACAAGGTGAATCCTTCCATCTGCCTCGAGCGAGTGTGTTTCCCGCATCCAGGCAGCGTGGGTCGCAATCATCTCTTCTACTTCTTCCGCTTTGTCAGCCGGAACAGATAATGCAAAGTTGAAAGTCAATTGTCCATTTTTTGAAGCCATGAGTTACTCCTGATTGATTGTTATAAAACACTAACGATTCCAACGCGATTTCTCGGCAAAATTGATAGCCCGAAAATTGAAACAGAACTTAGTGTCACTTGCTGCTCTTCACTGCTACCGGATTAGGGCACCGGGTGTTGGATCAAATCAACGTCAGGGCTTGTCGGCATTATTAAGGTCAGTGCTTGACTGTATCACCGGCGATCTTATCCATAAGGGCAAAAATAAGGCCCGACAGAACAAACGCTAAATGAAGTATCACTTTCCACAACAAGGCGCTGCTCTGGTCAGCCGTTAGAGTATCAGGGATATTCATAAATGACTTTAACAAATCGATCGCTGAAATTGCCACGATCGCACCAATCACCTTGAGTTTTAAGCCAGAAAAGTCGACCTTGCCCATCCAGTCTGGCCTGTCCTCATGACCGGCAACATCGATCTTGGAGACAAAAATTTCATAACCACTAAAAATAATCATCAATAACAAACTGCCAACCAGAGCCATATCCACCAAAGCCAGTATCCCAATAATCACATCACTTTCTGAGGCCACCAGCACAACAGCGCTCAGGTGCCACAGCTCCTGGGCGAACTTCACAAACAGCAACAAAATACTGAAGACCAATCCCAGGAAGAAGGGCGCTAAAAACCACCGACTCTTGAAGATCGCCGACTCTAAGAAACTTTCAATTTTTGCAAACATCACTTCAGTCCATTCGGCAAACGCCCGCAATCATAGCAGTAATTTTTGACATGCTGTGGCTGGCTATCTATAGCACACCGATATATCAGTAGGCCTTAGGTGTGATTGAGCGAGGGGTCTCGTTTCGGCGGGACTCTTTAAATATTGAGACTAAACACTTCCGGCATGTAAAGCGGGTAGAGTTACGATATTGGTCGGGTACTGGGGCAGGGGGCAAAATGGATTCAAATGTCGTCCTTGAGTCGGTAATCACGTGTGCCGAGTGTGGTCAGCAGGCGATAGAGGAGATGCCAACAGATTTCTGCCTGTGGTTCTATGAGTGCAAATCCTGTCACAAGATGATGAAGCCTAAAGCGGGCGACTGTTGTGTATTTTGTTCATACGGCACGGTACCGTGCCCACCAATACAGCAAAGCAACTCTTGTCATGGCGCAGAATAAGTTACAGAAAGATTTCTGGTTTTGGTGTAATGGTAGCAATGAGCGCCCCTGTCTTTATCTTCGTGCTTCTGCGGGGCAGTGTTGCTATGCCAACTAAAACCTCACTTGAATGAACAAGTTCTACAAATACGGATTCTGGGTCTTGGTTGTATACGTCTTTGTTGATATTTTCCTTTACGCAACAAGCTACGAATGTATGAACCGTTGCATCCCTAGTGCGCTTAACCTTTCAAAACAGCTCTTCTCTTTATGGTGATCTGGTATTTGTCTACCTGGTGAGTTTTATACTGCTGTCTAAGTTCGGGCTCATATCTCCCCGCTAAATCCTCAACCCTCAGATGTATAGTAGAGCCTCTGGTTATTCCTTTGTAAGAAACAATTAGGGTAGCGGTATATTGACAGAAGTATGTGTCATCTGAGCTAATTAAATTGAGGAGAAAGTACGATGCCGAAATATATCACTTTAGGAACCTTTACCAATGAAGGTGCTGCGGGACTCGTTGATGGTGATTCCGATCGCAGAGCGGCGATGGAAGCTCTGTGTAATAGCGTGGGAGCCACGTTGGTAGATCATTATATTACTCGTGGTCAATATGATTTCTGTAACATATGCGAAGCCGATTCATTTGCCGTGGTTGCTGCGATGACCTTAAAGGCCAGAGCCAGTGGGACGGTTAGCAACTTGGTCACTCTAGAATCGGTTGATATTAACGAAATACGCAGCGCCGCAAAGAGTGTTCAATTCACGCCAGCGGGCGGTTAATCATTGTGAGCGCCCTACACCGTAGGGCGCTTCTTTATGGATAAATATCTAGCCCAATGTCTTTGACCACATCTTCCATTTTCAAATCTGTATAGCGCATCAGTATAGTTTTCTCTACGGGCGCCTATTTTCTGACTCAGGGGTCCTTTAGAGTTGATTGCTTCGAGTATCAAAAGGTGTTGATAGTTCGGGTGCGAGACATCGAGTACTATCGATGACGGTTAATAACATCTTTCAGGCAGGAGATTCAATGATGCAAACCCAGGCAACTCAAAACGTAGTCGAAAGCCCGCAGGTGGCGACCCTTCTTGCGAGTAAGAGTTTGCAACTCAGTTGTGCATTCGCTCTTGGCATTGCAGTTTTATTTGCAGCGGTGTTTGTTCAGACCTCGTCAGTTCACAACGCGGCACATGATATGCGTCATTCTCAAGGATTTCCCTGCCACTAATTCAATTGGTAGTCCTGTGATTTTCCGACGACTGGTCGTGATTGCGCTTGTGGGCGGGCTGATTGGAGGCGCTGCCGTCAGCCTAATTCAGTGGTGGCAAGTAACTCCGATTATTGTCCAGGCTGAGAAATTGGAGAGTCTTAAGGCTGAGACAATCCAAGCAGTCAGCCAGGAACATAGTGAGGGTAGCCACTCTCATGGCGATGGTTGGCGACCCCAAGATGGCCTCGAGCGAACGGCTTATATGGCCTTGTCAAATATATTGACGGCATTCGGGTTTACGCTTGTTCTGGCAGTGTCGATGGCTGGCGCGGCATTAAAGTTTAAAAAAAATTCTGAAGTTAATGTGGCCGTTGGGGCAATGTGGGGTCTGGGTGGATTTGTTACCTTTTTTGCTGCGCCTTCTGTTGGGGTTGCGCCAGAATTGCCCGGAGTGACGAGCGTAGCGCTAGAGCTTAGACAATGGTGGTGGGCTGGCGCTGTTATTTGTAGTGGCGCAGGCCTATATCTGGCTTACGTATTGAAAACCCGCTGGAAGTGGGGTTTGTTGGTGGGACTCCTTAGTGCGCCTCACATTTATGGCGCACCGCAGGCGCAAAATCCGTACCAGGGTTTTCCAAGTGAAGTGGCTGTTCAGCTTTCTAAGATGTCCAAAGATTTCTTTTTAGTGACTGGCCTGAGTAGCCTTACTCTGTGGTTGGTTCTTGGAATCTTCTCGGCGTTGGCTGTTAAGCGTTATATTGATTTAGAAAACTGATTGCGCTTGTTGACAGCCAAGACTCATCGGTTGCCCCGGTTATGTTGGTAAATGACTTGGCCAGCCAGTGATAACCGCTCCTTTTGATCTAAACAAGGTATTTTCCTCGTTAGCCGCTGGTCAAACCCCCAAAACACAACGAGGCATGAAGTCGTATGCTCGAATCCAATCATGCCTGGATTCGACCAGTCGGCACTGACGGGCGCAGTAGAAGATTTGGCGTCATTCCGCGCGATCCCAGTTCTTAATCAGTGCGAAGCGACTACGCCAGATCAGTGAGTCCATCAGCTCTAACGAGAAGCCGCGATCTTTCAGTACGGATCGCGTCCAATGGCAATCATGCATTATTGCGGGCTGTGGAGCAGGGGAGGGAACCTCGTCTTTTACGGCGAGGGCTCTTTTTTGCCAGACTGTGACGGTGTCGAGCTCATCGACGAGATCATCTCCGGCAACTTTAGTCTCAGAATCTTTCCAGACGGACCCTTTGGCAGGTCATCCATAAAATAGATGTGTTTGGGTGCTTTGACTTTGCCGATTGCACTCTCACACAGTAACTTCAAGTCTTGTTCGCTACAGTCGTGACCGTCTCGGCGCACCACACAGGCTACTACTTCCTGCCCGTAGTTTTCATCATCGACACCGACTGCGGCCGCCTCGAGGACGGCGTCGTGTCGGTACAGAACGTCGTCGATCTCGCGGGGTGCGATGTTTTCGCCGCCACGAATGATGAGTTCCTTCAAGCGTCCGGTGATAAAAAGGTAAGCATCCTCATCAAGCATGCCAAGATCCCCTGTCCTGAACCACCCCTGGACGAAGGCGCTCTTGGTGACATCGGGACTTTGATAGTAGTAGTCCAGCAGGTTATCGCCTCGGATGACAATTTCTCCGGCGATGCCCGGGGGGCAATCTTGCCCATCGTCGTCGATTACCTTGATCTCGTTGCCAACTGCAACGCCGACGGAACCTGGCTTGCATGCGCCCGGTGGCATAGGGTTGCAAGCTACGGTACCAGCGGTCTCGGTAAGGCCTAATGTTTCGATCATTGGCACGTCAAACACGGCACGCCATTGCTCTAGCACCACTACTGGCAATGGCGCCGAGGCGGAGCGACCGAACCGAAAGGAGCGCAGCCGTTCGTCGTGACCAAAGTCGTAGGGTTCCTGGTCAGCGCGATCCAAGAGATATTTGATAATAGTGGGAACCACGCTCGACCAGGTGCACTGGTACTGCGCGACAAAGGCCCAGAAAGTGCTTGCCCGAAAACGTGAAGGCATAACCACACTACCACCGCTGACCAGAGGTGCAGCGACGGTGACCATTGCGCCATTGATGTGGTAGATCGGCAGCACACACAATGCGCGGTCCGACTTGGTAAGGTTATGCCCGGTTACCACGTTTCGCCCACCGTTGATAATCGCCCGGTGGCTAAGTACGGCTCCTTTGGGCAAGCCTGTCGAGCCGGATGTGTACAGCAACAGCGCTGGATCGGATGCGGCTGGCTCGGGATTCGCCCGGTCGTCAGGCGGCGGCCCGTCCGGCCAGGCCGGTCCGGTGACGGGATTAAGGTCGATCAGCTTGATCTGGCGGGGCACCTCGCCGAGTAAAGCCGTAAGCTTTTCGCGGTAGGCTGGCGCAACGAATGCGATCTGTGTATCGGAGTGGCGGAGTACGTGCCTTAACTGTACATCACCAGCTACGGCATTCAGTGGTACAACGACACGGCCACTTGCCATAATCGCAAGATGCACAAGGGCAGTCCATCCACCGTTGTCGGCAAGAAACGAGACTTTGGCTCCTCTTGCGACGCCAAGTTGGTCGAGGCCTGCCGCGATCTGGTGCACCCCGTGCCCCAGATCACCGTAGGTGAAAATTCTGTCGGCGTCGGGAGATATTAGCCAAATATCTTTTGGGCACTGCTCGGCATAGCGATCTATAAAATGCCTGACCGTATCCATCAGTCACGACCAAATTTGGCAAAATGAGCGCCAAACAGCGCCTCCTCAGACGGTTTGTCCTCGGCGAAGGTGGTGACCAGGTTTGTAACGTTGATGAAGTGTTTGTAGTTCAGGTTCTCCGAGATACTGTTGCCGCCCCACGTGCCGCAGCCCATGCTAAGCGTGAAGTTGAGCGCATTGTTGAAACTACCGCCGTTTCCAAAAGCATGGGCTTGGTTAACCAGTACTCGCACGACATCGATCTGCTCCGCGAGCCTTCGAGCGTGACCCATGTCCGAAGTATGAATGCCGCACGAGTGACCTTTGCCCTGAACTTTGAGAATATTCGTTACCAGCGTTACCGCGTGGTCAAAATCCCGCGCGCGGTAAATGGTTAGGACCAGAGAAAGTTTTTCATCGGCGAATGGCGATTCAGGGCTAAAAGCATCCTCCTCTACCATAAAAAAACGTGACTGTTTAGCGCTGTCGCTCAAACCGACTCTGTCAGCGAAAACATCGGGGTTGGTGGCGATCAAGTTGCGGTTGAGCTTATTTTCAATCCAGAGCTGCTCGACAATGAGATCTTTTTCTTGGGAATTGGCAAGGTAACCGCCGACCCGTTTCAGGGAGTCAAGCGCGCCTGCGTAGACGTCGTCGAGTATGACCAGAGCGTTTTCCGAAGAGCAAGAGGTAGCGTTATCGAACGTTTTGGAGCCGCAAATCTTAGCGGCGGCGTCATCCAGATCAGCGCTGTTATCGATGATGACCGGAACGTTGCCGGCGCCCACCCCGATGGCCGGGGTGCCACTGCTATAAGACGCGCGCACGTTGTTCTGTGACCCAGTTGTAACCACTAGATCCGCTTTTGCCATAAGCAGATGGGTCATGGTCCGCGAGACGGGATGGGGCAGGATCTGCACCAGATCGATTGGCGCCCCCACGTGGGCCAGCGCCGCTCTCATCAGCTCTACTGTGGCGTTGGTGCTGGTCCAACTGCTCGGCGAGGGGGCTATGATGATGGCGTTGGCGCCCTTGATGGCCATCATGGCCTTGTTGACAGGTGTGGCGGTTGGATTGGTTGAGGGCGTTATGGCTGCGACAACTCCAACGGGTTTGCCGTACTGACTGATGCCGCGCTCGGGGTCGTTATCGATAACACCCACCGTGCGCACCCGCATCAGATCTCGCAAGGTGCCAAAGGTCTTGCGTTGGTTCTTTATAACCTTGTCGTGAACATTGCCGATCCCGGTATCGGCGACTGCGAGTTCCGCCAGACGCTGTGCGTTTTTTGGTTTGTAAAGAGACCAGGCCAGCGCGGTCACCAACTCGTCCACCCGGCCCTGGTCGGCCGCGGCAATTTGCTCTATCGCTATACGGCCTCTCAAGACCAGGTCATCTACCTGGATCAGTTCGCCGTTTGAGCCATCGACGGCTGAGGCGTGATCATTGACTTCTGTCATGTTTTTGTAGTCATTTGTTTGGGCGATGAGGCAGACTAAAACGCCGTTAACCGCTCGTCAAGTCGAACCGTGCCTGTACTTACAGTTTGGTACACTGGGGTGGATGAAACTCGTCGGCCACGAACAATCGAATCTAACTCGCGATTTGGTCGGGGCCCGTGGGCAAGGGCTCAAAGCACCCCTTTGCAAACCTGCCTTGCAGTACTGACCAAATTTACGTCTGAAAGACCATGCTCAACGAGATAGATCTTCAGATCGTTGCCTGGTGCACATTCGCGTTTTTGTGCGGGGGATTAATAAAGGGCTCACTGGGTGTCGGCACGCCGTTGCTCACCGTTCCATTGATGGCATTGGTTCTACCGGTGCAAACGGCGGTCGTACTGATGGCGCTCCCCGTGGTCTTTGCTAATGTTTGGCAGGCCTTCCAGGCTAAACAGATTTCCTCGGCCGTTTCCCGCTTCTGGCCATCATTTTTGGCAATCCTCGTTGGAACCTATGCCGGTGTCGTAATACTCTCTAGTATTGATGAGCGCTCCCTCTTACTGGCCGTCGGTCTTTTAGTTATTGCTTTTGCTGTGTTGCAAGGGTCCGCGTACAAACTGCACCTTTCCAGGGCTTTCGAGAAACCGGCAGGCCTGGTGTTCGGGTTGGCCAGCGGAGTCATAGGCGGGCTCTCGTCAATGTTTGGGCCAATGTTGATCATCTATCTGGTTTCTATCCCCGGGCTAGGAAAAGAACGCTTCGTCGCTTCGATCAGCTTCTTATATCTTGCGTGTGTGATCCCATGGACTCTAATACTGTTGTGGTTCGAGATTCTTGACGGAAGGTTGGCCATACTTTCGGCAGCTGCCATTTTGCCCGTTGGTGTTGGCATGGCTCTTGGCGCGAAGGTGCGTGAGCGGGTCAGCGACCAGCGCTTTCACCGTCTGGTGTTGGTAGTTCTCATGCTTTCGGGCGGTACAATGTTGTGGCGCGCGCTGGCTTAAGATGATTAATGGCGAATCTCCAGCGGTGCTCCGCTGGCAAAGACGCGAAAACCAAAATAGTGATTCGTTTTAGCTGGAGTTATACGAACACGATGCTCGATTCATATGGGTGGTCGAAAACCTGTGACCATCTTCGGCGCAGATGTTATCGTTGAATGCCATGTCCGATTTAGATCTTTTATACACGCCTGCGCATCAGCTTGCGCACGACATCCGGCGAAAGACCTTGTCGCCGACGGAACTTATGCAGGCTTGCCTGACTCGTATCGATGAGGTCAACGACACCCTGAACTGTTTTTGTTTCATCTATCATGATGAAGCCATGGAATTGGCCAAGCAGGCTGAGCAGGCGTTGATGACCAACACCAACATAGGACCGCTGCACGGACTGCCTTTTGGCGTCAAGGATGTAACGCCGGTAGCAGCTAAGGTGATGACCAGGGGTTCGGCGATGTACGAACACCATGTGCCCAACGAGGATGCTCTTATCGTGCGGCGCTTCAAACAGGCCGGGGCGATTGTGATTGGAAAAACCACAACGCCTGAGTTCGCCCACAGTAGTTTCACTGAAAGTCCACTTTGGGGTAGAACCTCCAACCCTTGGAACGTGAACCGCACGCCCGGCGGGTCGTCGGGAGGGTCGGCCGCAGCGGTAGCAAGCGGATGCGTACCGTTGGCGGAAGGCACGGACATGGGCGGTTCGGTGCGTATCCCAGCCTCCTTCTGCGGCATCGTTGGCTTAAAACCCAGCCTGGGCCGTATTCCGATGGATATCTTGCCTACGGTTTTCGACAACATCTCACATTTCGGTCCGCTGGCAAGAAACATCAGCGATGCCAATCTGTTCATGAATATTGCCGGCGGTCCCGACGAGCGGGACATTATGTCCTTGCCTGACAAGATCGAGTTCCCGATACCGGCGGATTCGAATGTAAGGGGACTGCGTATCGCGCTGTCCGTCGATCTGGGTTATTACGCCGTTGACCCCGAGGTTGAGGCTGCGGTTCGCCGATGCGCCGAGGTCCTGCAGAGCCTGGGCGTGGAGGTGCAGGAAGTGAACCTCGACTGGCGTCACGAATACAACGATATCTGGTATGACGCATGGGGGGTGTATCTGGACGTGTGCTTTACCCAGAATTTTGAGGCCTGGCGAGACAAGATGGACCCATCGGTAGTGAAACTCATCGAGCGTGGGCGATCGATAGACGCGACAACGTATAAACGTTTCGAGGTGTTGCGTACCGAACAGTGGCACCAATTGTGCCGGGTTTTTGACAAGTACGATGCTTTGATTGCGCCTACCATGGCCCATCCTGCGGCCCCCCACGGGCAGTCGGATGAGGATTACGACGGATTGGACGCACAAGGCAGATACAAAGGCTTGGATATGACGTGCCCTTTTAATCAGGTGGGCCAGTGTCCGGCCCTGTCCGTGCCTGCTGGATTCAGTGCGGATGGTTTGCCCATTGGGCTACAGGTAGTGGGGCACCGGTTCGACGATTTGACCGTCATGCGCATAGGAGCTGCGCTGGAAGAAGTCTTGCGTTTAGATCAGGCGAGGCCCGGCATTTAACCGCTCGGATCGCTACGAATATCTTGACGTCGAAAGTTCCGTACCCAGAATCACCTTGGCCTGCTAGAACCTGGTTATGTCCCGCGAGTTAAGCCGGCGCATGGCACTTGAATAGGATCCCAAAATGAGGAGATCTCGACCTCAGCCGTTATGCGCAACAACAGCATGAGGCGACGTGGCGAGCTCAATTAACGAGCCTTATGTCGAGCCTCAATGGCGGATCTTTTGCAGTGTTGATGACATCATTTACAGTGCTCATTGAAGGAAGAACCTTGCATCGTCCTGAGAGCGCCTCCTGGACTGCTCAGTTCTACAAGGAGTGCCCGTCTCTTAGCCGAGCAGTCAATCAATCTTAAGGGCTTTCAAGGCGCGCAGCGACGTGAGTAGAGCATCGTCCAGCGGTGCGTGCGCCACAGTTGGGTGTTCTGACACCGCATCCAGGGCAGACTGGACGTCTTTCTCTACGATGCCAATGGTGTTTGAGGCGGAATATCCTTCGCCGGCCCAGTCGATCTGAGCGATGCGATCGGCGAACCAGTTTGAACCCGAACTCACTTTCATGACGTTCAAAAGCGCTCGCTGGTCAAACTGGAGCGCCCGCGCCATGCCGAGCACTCTGTGGGTTGCAACCACCGAGGTGGCCGCACAGTAGTTGTTGAGCACTTTGGCCGTCATACCCATGGAAGCCGGCCCCATCCGGAAGATGTCCTCCCCCATCACCTTAAACAGCGGGGTAAGTCGTTCAAGCACATCGTCCGGCCCTCCCAGCATGAATGAGAGGGTGCCGTTTCTGGCCCGGTAAGGCGCACCACTCATCGGCGCATCGATCAGTGTCAGGCCCTCCGGCAGTTCCTCAGACAAGTCCCGAATGAAACGCGGTGACAACGTGGAACTGATGACCAGAACCTCCGGGGTCTGTAATCCTTTTACGATGCCCTGTGAATCACCAAACAACAGTGCGCGAGTCTGCGCCGCGTCTCGAACTACTGAGATCACGATGTTACAGCGCCCGGAAAACTCGGCTGCATCTGCCACCATACGGCTGGCAAATCCATCAAACTCATTTGCCGGCCTTACATCGTGACCCCAGACCTCATAACCGGCAGCGGCCAGACGCTGGGCCATTGGTAACCCCATTGCGCCGCAGCCGGCAACGCCGACAACATCCTTGCCCATGTCCCGCTCTCCTTTTTGTTACCGAATGTCGGCTTTGTCCAGTGCGTGATCTTGGCCCACAAAGCCGGTAGGACAGGCTCCATTGGCAGTGCCCTGCGGCTGACTCATGCCTATCACGCTACGTTGCAAACTCAACCCTATCCAAAACCTCAACGATTACTGGGATTCTGATCCAGGCGCACGATCTGGCCTATTCCCGGATTTGTGGTGCCTGGGTAGCGCGTCATCACCAGGGGATCATGGCCGGGCACAATATGATCTGCGGTGCTGGCAAGTTGGCGAAGCTTGTCAAATCCTCTAAGCATGTCGGCAGCGTTATAAACGATCGGAAACGGCGCGTGGCCCTCAAAATTGGCATAAAAATGACTGGCATCGCTGGCCAACACTACCCAGCCTCGCTCTGTCATTACCCGGACGCACTGCATACCCATCGTATGTCCACCCACATGATGAACGCTGATACCAGGCGCTATCTCACTGTCTCCTGCGTGAAAAACAACCCGCCCCCTGTATACGTTTCGCACCATCTGAACCACATGATCCACCGTATAGGCGCCAGCCAAATAGCCATGACCCATATGCGGACCAGTCGCATACTGCATCTCGAGTTCCTGGAGATGAAACCGGGCAGTCGGAAAATCATCGAGTGAGCCTGCATGGTCATAATGCAGATGGGTTACGATGACGTCCTGTACCTGCCGTGTATCGATCCCCATGCCTGCCAAGCCTTGCGCAGGTGACTTATCGTATTCGCACTGCCAGATGCCACCGGAGGCTTCGGTCCGGCGACTCCATTCGGCTTTATCAAAACCGGTGTCTACGACTACAGTCCTATTGGCGTTTTTTAAAACCCATACATAGTAGGCAATGGGTTCATCCTGATCGTGCATGGGGTCTGTCCAGGCACTGCCAATAAAATTCTCGTGGTGTTTTCTATTTGTACGAACTGCATAACACAACGCAGAAATTGCATAAGACTCAGGATCAGCCATGATATTTTCTCCAGGATGAGCTATTGTTGTCTGCCAAACCGGAACGCGATTTTCTGGACCCGGATACCTGGTGTGAGAGTCTACAGGGCCTTGGTGCACCGCAGACGTGCTGGAGTACCAGAGTTCGCCGGCCTGTGAAGTATCACTGAATCACTGCAAAGATTAACAGGGTAATTAATTGATGAAGACACGGAAAACCATCGGCGTTGTCGGGCTGGGAAATATGGGTTACCCCATAGCCGAAAATCTGATAAAGGCGGGATACGATATCGCGGGGTACGAGATCGATCAGTTGCGGCGCAAGCCCAGAGAGCATTTAGTATACGTCGATAGCCTGGGGGATTTGATCCGGCAAACCACGGTACTACTACTTAGCCTGCCCGACCGGCATGCTGTCCAGGGAGTCGTTGAACAGTTGTTAAACGACCATGGACCGGGTCCGATAACCATCGTGGATACGTCGACTATCGGCGCTAAAGCAAGCCAGTCGATCGCAAACCTCGTTCGTAACTCTGAACTCAAGTATCTGGATAGCCCAGTATCCGGTGGTGTTCGAGGTGCTGTTGCCGGCACACTCGCCGTAATATGCGCTGGATCGAAGGCCTTATACGATGAAATGCTGCCCATTCTCGAGTGCTTCAGCGCCAACCAATTTTTGGTCGGGCCTGAACCCGGTCAAGCTCAGACACTCAAGGTGCTGAATAACTTCCTGTCCGCGACCGCGCTTGTAGCATCCAGCGAAGCGCTGCACTATGGACAGGCGCAGGGCCTCGATCTGCAGAAAATGTGTGATGTCATCAACGTCTCTACTGGGATGAATACCGCGACTCTGGACAAAGTGCCGCGCCAGGTAGTAACCGGTCTCTTTAATACTGGTTTTAGCAATTCACTAATGTTCAAAGACATTTCTCTTTATCTTGAAGGCTGCAATGAAGCGGGGACAACGGGTGAGGTCAGCCGCACCGTGGTCCAATTGTGGGATGATTTTGTTGCATCGTCTCCCAACGACGATGCAACGTGCATATTCAAGTTTACGGACAAGTCGGCCCAGATTACTGACTTGTGAAAACCTGTATCGATCAGGGTTGCAAACCCATGCTGATCAGCGGATATCCAAGCCCAAAAATACTGATAAGGTAAACCAATTTAGGAGCGGGATACAGCCCAGAGTCGTTGGGTTCACTGCTGCCCAAAGTGACTACCGGTTATGGTCTGGCTGACACTGATGTAAGTAAATAACGCATTATCGAATGAATGTTGAATGAATGTCGAATGAATATGCCCATCCAGCCAGGCTTCTCATCAATCACTTTTTGTTTGCAGTCGAGCCTTTTCACTTTCTGAACCGAGCACGGCCGGTGTATCATCAATCTGATCAATAAACCGGCAGTGCACGCTGACAACTAAATTCGGACAATCATTTTATGGAACACGATATTAAGCATCATCTTGATCAACTTCCCTCTAGCGGAATCTGGTGCGCGGCGCTCACGCCACTGCAGGCCGATCTTTCAGTCGATTGTGCCCGCCTGGCGCAACATGCGAGATTCCTCCTTAACAACGGTTGTCATGGCATCGGGCTTTTCGGCACTACGGGGGAGGCCAATGCATTTTCTGTAGCGGAGAGAATGGCCGCCCTCGAGTCGCTACTTGGCGATGGCCTATCACCTAACACTCTGATGGTCGGCACGGGGTGCTGCGCGCTCACTGATACCGTTTCTCTAACTCGGCACGCGATCGAGCACGGTGTCAATAAGATACTGGCGTTGCCACCGTTTTATTATAAGAATGTCACAGACGATGGCCTTTTTCGCAGTTTCGCCCAAGTCATTGATCGAACGGCCAGCGACGAGCTCGAGCTCTACCTTTACCACTTTCCGGCTGTGTCCCAGACGCCGATCTCCGCAGACTTAATAGCCATGCTTTGTGAGCATTTCCCAGAAACCATTGCCGGGGTTAAAGACAGCTCCAGTGATCTTGAACATACCCTCAAGCTCGCTTCTCGGTTTCCGCAGATTGCTATCTTCCCGGGCAACGAGACACATCTTCTCGCGACCCTGGAAAATGGTTGTGCAGGCTGTATCTCAGCGACAGCCAATGCCAACCCTCAGGGTATTCGGAAAATATTTGACAGTTGCCTTAGTGGCGATTCATCAGCGCCTGCCCTGCAGGAGCAAGCCTTTGCCATCCGCGAAGTATTTGGCCGACACCCCCTGGTTTCCGCTCTTAAACAGCACGCCGCCTGGTCATCCGGTGATGACGCCTGGCTGCGGCTTCGTCCCCCTCTGACTCCCCTGGATAACAAAGCTGCGGCAGCGTTGCAATCGGATCTAGATCAGACCACCCTTTGATCTGATCTTTTTCATAGGCGTGACCCAATATGTTGTGCCCAAAAAGGCTCGAACTGGTTGCTAAATTATTGAATCGTTAACGTAAGTTCCGTAACTCTCAAATAGTCGACCTCTAGAGTGCCGGGCTTGGCTGGATTTCAGTCGATCCAAGCAAATTAGAAAAGACGGTGTTGGCCAAATCGCGTCAGAATGAGCAAAGTGATTGACAGAACGGCCCACCCGGGCAGGGAGACTCATCGATGTACGATCTGGTTTTAAAACAGGCACGCGTGATCGATCCTCAGGCAGGTCTTGATAAGGTCTGTGATATTGCTTTTAAGGGCAGTTCTGTTGCCATTATTCAGGATACTATTCCTGCCAGCGCGGCGCTAGAGAGTCACGATCTGACCGGTTGCCTGGTTGTACCAGGATTGATTGACCTGCACACGCATGTTTATTGGGGCGGTGCAGCAATCGGTATTGAGCCCGATAGTTATGCAAAGGCATCCGGTTTAAGCACATTGATCGATGCGGGAACTGCCGGCCCGGGGAACTTTACCGGCTTTCTAAAGCATGTCATCGAACCTGCCGAAACGCGGATTCTTGCATTTCTTAATATTTCATTCCCGGGCATATTTGCGTTCAGTAAGGAGGTCATGGTCGGAGAGTGCGGCGATCTACGGCTGTTGAATCCTGCCGCATGTCTAAACATTGCGTCGCTTTATCCCGACGACATTGTAGGAATAAAAGTTCGGGTGGGTATGACGGCAAGCGACGGACAAGGCCCAGCGCCGCTGGATCTGGCGTTGGAAGTGGCAGACGAGTTGGGCCTGCCCGTGATGTGCCATCTCGACAACCCACCTCCCAGCCGTTTGGAAGTCGTCTCCCGCTTGCGTAAAGGCGATATTCTGACTCATTGTTTTCGCCCGTTTCCTAACGCCCCTGCCAGAATGCGAGATGGCGCTGTTCGCGAAGAAATCATTGCAGCAAGGGAGCGGGGTGTCATATTCGATATCGGACACGGACAGGGGTCGTTCGGATTTGTCACGGCAGAAGCGATGATCAGCGCTGGTTTTTTGCCCGAGTGCATTTCAAGTGACGTGCATGTGTTGAGCATAGATGGCAGTGCGCAGAGTCAGCTCAATACACTATCAAAGTTTCTTGCACTCGGGGTTTCTTTAAATGATGTCATCGCAGCCAGTACCAGTGGTCCGGCAACTGCCATCGGCCGACCCGAGTTGGGGTCTTTAACGCCGGGCAGTCCGGGCGATGCGACTGTTTTGCATCTAAATGAAGGCAATTTCGAGTTCACCGATGTACAAGGCCTCACCCGTACAGGTAATACGCAGCTAACCGGTTATGCAAGGGTGCTCGGTGGGCGCTGGCACAATCCCTGAAATTTGTGCGGCAGTGCTACCAGGCGGCATCCTATATGTAGACTGCGGATCTTTATTTGATTGATAACTTGTAAAGTGGGATGCTATTCCCACTACGGGTATCACCGGTCAGGCAAAAGCGGCCTAAGCACAGCCCAGGTGCTTAATTAAGGTAAAGCGGTACGAAGTTATGGAGAAAACGAGATGATTACTAAAGGCATTAAAGCGTTGTGCGCCGAAGCCGAGAAAGAAGTGGAAACCTGGTCTCTTGATCAAGTGCATTCTCATCTGGAAGACGATGATGTCGTCCTCGTCGATATTCGTGATATTCGTGAACTGTGGCGTGACGGAGCCATACCCGGCGCTATCCATGCGCCGCGCGGCATGCTGGAATTCTGGGTCGATCCAGACAGTCCCTACGCGCGTGATGTGTTCCAGTCGGGTAAGCGATTTGTCTTTTTTTGCGCTGGCGCGATGCGCTCGGCGTTAGCCGCCCAGTCGGTTCAGGCCATGGGTTTGAGTCCAGTCTGTCACATGGCAGGGGGCTACGCACAGTGGAAGAAACAGGGTTTTCCGACCGAGGCCAAGGAAAAGAAATAACGACCCTAGAAGGGAGTGGGTGATGAACAAAAAAGAACACGGATTACTCTGGTCGAGCTAATCATCGTAGTAGCGCTCATTGGTATTTTGTTTGCAATCATGCGGCCGCAGTGCCAGAACCATCAGACACGAGGCAAAGTGGCCGAGGCGCTTGTTTTTAGTACGAGCGCCCAGCGTGCGCTTGTGTCTATTTACAACAACAACGGTATATATGTAACCCCTTAGCAACGGCCAGGCTAACCTGCGTGAAAAGGGCTCCTTACCCAGCACATCCATAAAACGCATAGAGGTTTTGGGCGTAAGTGGCGGGTGGTCTACGACAGGTGTTTGTTAGGCCTCTGGAGCGACGGATAGCCCTTTTACCCGGTGATGAGAAATTAATTGCGCTATTAACCCCGAGGTTTTGGCGGTCTCGATAAATGATCGAAGATAAGCTGCGCCATCCTTACGATCGGCAGGGGTACCAACGGCTTGTTGAACCGCAGTAAATTGGCCTTCGAGTAGCCGCGCCTGCCCAAGGGTTTCGACATCAGACAACAAACGTGGTTTGAGCCCAGCCAGAGCGTCGAGACCTTCTCGAACGAAAAGCTCATATGACGCATCGAGTCCCTCAGCGCGGACCAGTTTGGCGTGCTTCAGATGACGCGTAAGGTATAAGTCGTAGGCGCTCCGGGCAGAGACGGCAATCTGAATCCCCGGTCGATCGATGTCTTCAAGTTGTTTTAAAGGCGAGTCCTCGAGGACAAGGTAGGTGGCTTCGATCTCGACGTACGCGGCGGTAAATTTAATATGCTCGGCCCGAGCAGGTTCTGCGCCAATCAGCCCGATGTCCCAGGCGCCGTCATTGACCGCATCGGCCAACTCCCCCGGCGTGGCGAAAGGCACGTACTCGATACCGACCCCCAGGTCATCTGCGATGGCAGCGGCCAAATCGGGCGCTACCCCATCAGGGTCTCCATTGGGTTTTTTGCCTGTTACCAGAAGAAAGTTCGCGACGTTGATGGCGGCGCGTAAAGTGCCGGTGGGCGCAAGCTCCATAGCGACTGGATTGGACATAAGATTCACTTTCAATAATAAGGCGTTAGACCGAGATTGTAAGCGCTTGCCTGTATCGCGTCTTCGGTTGGGCTGAGAACCACTAGCCTGTGATGCAAGGGGGTTCAACCCCGTTTAGCAATGAATACGCGTCCCGCGGTGCCCGTCTTGACATGATGTTGCACGCAAACATGGATGCTCAACGCGTTGATCGAGCGACACCATACGCCAATAATCCCCGGGTCGGCCTAGCGCCGGACATGGCGCACACGCGCCAGCGATTTATTTTGGCGCGATTATTCTATGTTCAATCAACCAACCATAGACTTGGATGGAGCCTACAAAAAGTGTCGCAGTAATGGCGCAGATGCACATCGCATATATCACCATCACCAATCGCGCTTGAAAGGAACTTCTGGCCTTTAACTCATCGTAACCTTTGAAGAATGTGCTTATTCCAAAATCATTATTGGAAATCAGTGCATTGCCCCATTTCTCCAGGAATGAAAACAGAAAATTCATCGAGCTATTGTTGAAGTGAGATTTATAAGGGAAGGTTAGGATGAATGAGGGGGGGGTTAAAAGTGCCCGCCCCTCCAAGCGTACCGCCACTAATCATCTCCAACTCAAAGTCTGCCAGATCACCATCTTGCCCCAGAAAGTCTGGCGTGTCGGGTCTAATCATCTCGGGTGACGGTATAACCCTGATTCTTCGCCATCGTTACAATACCTGAATCGCCCCCAATTCTCTAGACAATCGCCCGCCGCTTGGCATCGACAAGTCGGCTGAATGTCTTAGTAACGAGAGGGCACTGATCTTTGCGAATCTGGACCTGGTAGCGGCCATTTCGCTTGCGAATCGTTGCCATCGCTTACTCCTCACTGTGACTGATTTGTGGCAGCAAAGGAGAATCTGGGACAGCATCCGAGCTAGTACATCGCTAGTTCATTGAAAACAAACACAGGAAATGGTGGGCGCGGCAAGGTTCGAACTTGCGACCCCTGCCGTGTGAAGGCAGAGCGCTCTGAAATAAAGCCCCCAAAACCCTTTAATA